>Ga0123355_10011795_pt1 | contig 13502 bp, 9 predicted proteins | sample TergutEmb28metaG_3_FD_89872 | JGI IMG/M metagenome (GOLD analysis project Ga0123355, IMG submission 89872) | Embiratermes neotenicus P1 segment gut microbial communities from Petit-Saut dam, French Guiana - Emb289 P1 | ecosystem: Host-associated > Arthropoda: Insects > Digestive system > Gut ...
GCGTGTACAACAGTCGCGATGGAATCGCAAATCCTGTACCGGCATCCGAGACCAGCTGCATGATGCGCAAGAGCAGCTGCTCCTGGATGGCCATGAACTCGTCCAGGTTGCCGGTCAGGATCTGGCCATTCACCTCCACCTCGAGACCGGTCTCGCTGAATCCAACCAGGTGCACGCGCAGGTTTTGGGTATCCACCTTTGGGTGCTCCCGGAGCAAAGAGGTAATCGCGGCCAGCAACGAACGCAATTGATCGGGGGTGGTGGTTTCGTACCGCAACCCTATGGTCGTATTAAACAGACTCTTGTCCCTGCGGCTGATGTTCTCCAAATTCATGCCTGCGAGCTGGCCGTTGGGAACCGAGAGCATGGTGCCGGCCAGGGTACGAAAGCGAGTCGAGCGAAGGCTAATGTCTTCGACCGTTCCTTCCCGGTCTCCGATCCTGCATAGCTCGCCAATACGGATGACCTCGTCGCCTAAAATCGATACGCCGCCGAGCAGGTTTTCGAGCGTCTTTTGCGCCGCAAACGCCAGCGCGATGCTGCCAATTCCCAGGCCGGCGATGGCGGTCGTAACGTCGAACCCGAGGATCGACAGCGTAAGCAGCCCGGCAACCATGACGGCCACAACTTTGGCGATTCGCTGGCCCAGCAAGATGATCGAGCCGCGCTTATTGTCGGAGGCGTCGAAGGTTCGGGTGCGGGCTTGATCGCTCCAAACATTGATCATGCGAAACAGCAGCCACGCCATGCACAGCACCAGAACCACGCCGGTGAACCTCTGATGATTCAGGCGGGTCATCACCGACAGGCCCAGGAAAAAGACTCCAAGCTGATAAAAAACCACCCCCAGGATGACGATCATGGGGGCCGTCAAGGAGTTGAGAATTTCTCCCGCGAAGCGGGCATGGCGCCATCGCGCAAAGAGTCGTGCGAACACCCGGATCAGGTAAACTGCCATCACGCCTAGCGCCAACGCGATAGGCCCCAGCAGCAGACGAGCCAGCAGGCGGCGTGAGCTTGTATTGAGGAGTCTCGTGATTGCCCGCAAATGCGACCGCCCGAGTTCGGCTTCACCGCTTTCGACGCGCTCGAACAAATCAGGGACCGTGGTAACGACTTGAGAGGAAAACAGCCAGATGTCCCCGGAGGCAGGGTCGGGCACGTGGACCAAATCGACATCGATATCGGTTCCATCAACCCGGAACACGCCGATGCGTTGGCGGTCTTTCGGAACTCCGATTTGATGAGAGCCTTCGAGGTGATTGCTGAACACGCCCACGCGTTCGATGAAGGCGCTCTCCATCAGGAAATACAACTGGCGAGCGATCGTAGCGCCGCTCTGAGTACGGGCTTCCTCCGACATCTGGAGATATTGGGCGGCATCCTCGTATCGGCCGTTGCCGGCGGATGCGAGAAAACCGACCACGGTCCCGTTGGGAGTACCTCTTCCAAGAGGATCGCTTGCTGGCGTTCCGGATGCCTCAGGGGGATTCTGCTTGCGTACCGGTTGCGGCAACGACTGTCCCTGCATGGGCGCAGCGACCAAGCAATAGACGAGAGAGACGAAAAAATAAAAATACTGCCGATGCAATCAGAATCCCCATCCAGGGTTGTTTCCGTCCCCGGCTTCGATTGCCGCTTGGATTACTGTCCAAGCTTTCGAAAAAATGTCCATTCTCCGGAACGGTTTCCGGATCCAATGATCTTCTGATCTTCGAGTTCGCTATTCACCTCCAAGCGCACTCGACTGAGGCGGATGGAAAGTTCTGGTCGTTGTCCGGGTGCCCTCGGCTCTCACGTTCTCTCCCGATCGGAGAACGAAAGTGCGATCGTGAGCACGCTGCCGTTCACGGTTTTCAGTTCTGCGAGTTCGTTACCTCTGCCACTCGATGGCGACGTCCCGAGCTGAAAGGCTTATAGAGCTTTTTCGGCTTGCCGGACACGGTCCAGCCACTCGAGGATCTGCCCCATTCGCTTGCTGTTCTTGCTGATTTGCAGGTTGGCGGAGCGAAGGGATCGCGCGGTTGAACGCTCAATTGCCATCCTGCCGTCGTTCGATATTTTGTTCCACTTGGGCGCGAATTTCCGAACCAGCTGAGTGAGTTCCTTGATGCTTTTTTTCAAGCGCGCATCTTCCCGCTGGATATTGAGTCTCTGACGTTTGTACATCGATCCACCTTGGGGAGAGTGTGGCAGCATCCGCTTCGATGTTCTCCTGTTAATAGTCGCAGGTGAATTGGTCGCCAAGGAGAAAACCAAGTTGAGCGGCCGGCAGGGAAGCGGGCGCAGCGGAGCGCGCCTAAGCTGAAGAGAGGTCGATCAAGAGAATCTGTCACTTCTGCCAGTTAACAGCGCGGGCGCCATCGACCGATACTTGGCGGAGGGAAGCAACGCCGCCCGGCCAGCCGACAACACCGGGAGTTCGCAATTCAAATTTTATTTTGCGCAGAAAGGCGCGGCATGCGCCTGAGAGGAGAAAGGCATGAGTAGCTTGATAGCGGTGGTTTTTCATGACCAGTCCACGGCATTCGAAATGCGAGCAGCACTCGCCAAGATGCAGAGTCAATATCTGCTCGACCTGGAGGACGCCGTGGTCGTGACCCGGGACCTGAAGGGGAAAGTCAAGTTGGACCAGGCCGTGAGTCTGACCGCTGCAGGAGCGGCGAGCGGTGCGTTCTGGGGCATGCTGATTGGTTTGCTCTTCTTCAATCCCATTCTGGGCGCAGCCGTCGGCGCGGGCGCTGGTGCAATCTCCGGCAAGCTCACCAATATTGGCGTGGACAACAACATGGCTAAGCAGTTAGGCGAGGAGCTTACGCCGGGGTCGTCGGCATTGATCGTCCTGCTTCGAAAAGTCACGGCCGACAAAGTACTCGATGGCTTGAAGCAGTTTGCGGGAAAAGGAAGAGTTTTCCAAACATCGCTGAACAAAGACGACGAACAATCGCTGCGCCAGGTGCTGGAAGCCGCGCCCGAGACCAGAGTGGCGTGAGAGATTTCTACCGCACCCAAAGTTTCAAATACGGTCTGCGCGTCGGGGCGGACGCGCAGGCTTAAAAGGGCCGGGGAGAGGGCCCTTGTAGCAGGAGAGCCAGAGCAACTAGCTAGAAGTGACGCCGATAGCATAAGCCAGAGAAGACGGGAGACAATCCTCGATGCGGTCGAGGCGCATGGGGAGTAAAGGTACTGCAATCCCGCAGTAATCTCTTTATCCTGTTGTGCAACAACCTGACATAAGTCCATCAAGGGGAAAAACTAAGTAGGGGGGCCGAAATGTATGAGTCTTTACCATAGTCAAATCCGAAACGTTCTCGCCGCCATCGTGCCGATGGCGATCCTACTCGCGGTCTCCTGCGAACGGCCGCAAGAGACCGGTAATACCGGGCAAGGCACTGCCGCTGCGAGCAGCGACGTGAGGCTGAACGGCGCTGGAGCTACGTTCCCGGCGCCTCTCTACGCGCAGTGGGCCACGGCTTTCAAACAGGCCACCAATACGGAAATCAACTATGCCGCTATCGGGTCCGGCGGCGGCATCAACCAGATCGAAGCTAGAACCGTGGACTTTGGCGCCACCGACGATCCGTTGAAAATCGAGGAACTTCAAAAGAACGGCTTGGTGCAGTTCCCGGCCATTATTGGCGGAGTTGTCCTGGCCTACCACGTCACCGGCATCAGCGGCGACCTCAAGCTGGACGGGCCGGCTGTCGCGGACATATTTATGGGCAAGATAAAACACTGGGATGATCCACGCATTCGAGAACTCAATGCGGGGACTCATCTTCCGCACACGGCCATTACACCTGTCTATCGTTCCGATGGTTCGGGCACCTCGGCTATCTTCACCACTTATTTGTCTAAGGTAAGCCCGGCGTGGAAGTCATCGATAGGCGCCGGTAAGTCGATCCAATGGCCCACCGGTGTCGGCGGCAAAGGAAATCCCGGTGTCGCGGGATTCATTAAGCAAATCGCAGGTGGCATAGGGTATGTTGAGTACTCGTACGCCAATTCAAACTCTCTTCCCATGGCAACGTTGAAGAACAAAGACGGCCAGTTTGTGCGGCCCACCAGCGCCACCTTCGCGGCTGCAGCGGAAAGCGCGCATTGGGATCCAGAGAATGGTTTCAATGTCAGCCTGACCGAGCAGCCCGGCGCCGAGAGTTGGCCGATTGTAGGAGTAAGCTTCATCCTGGTGCCAGCGCAGCCAAAGGATCCGGAACGGGCAAAAGGAGTGGTCAGCTTCTTCGATCACTCGTTCAAACACGGCTCGGCTGACGCCGACAAACTGGGTTACGTAGCGTTACCGGCCAGCGTAACCGACCAAGTCCGGCAGGCGTGGGCGGGTATCAAAGGTACGGACGGTAAGCCCGTTTGGCAGTAAGTACGAACTAAATCAGGGAAGGCCCCATGGGACAGGCAGCAGACACACTCGGAGTAGCGGGCATTGCATCCCGCAACCGGAAGAGGCGAATTTTCAAGGTTGAGGATCAGCTCTTTCGGGTTATCTCATTCGCCTGCGCGATGTTCGTGCTTGTTCTTCTGTTGGCCATTCTGATCATACTTTCCATCCGGGCGTGGCCCGCGCTACACGCCTTTGGATGGAGGTTTTTTGTTAATTCTGACTGGAACGTGGTAACCGATCAGTTCGGCGGCTTGTCTCCAATCACCGGCACCCTGCTGACCGCTCTGATTGCGATGGCCTTCGCAGTTCCGGCGGCTTTCGGCATAGCCACATTCATTACCCAGCTTGCGCCGGAGTGGTTCAAGAAACCGGTGGGTATTGCGATTGAGCTGCTGGCCGCTGTCCCCTCCATTATCTTCGGCATGTGGGGGCTGTTTGTTTTTGCTCCGTTCTTCGGGGAACACCTGCAGCCCCTCATCTCTTCTACCCTCGGCAAGCTTCCGGTTGTGGGAAATCTGTTTGCGGGAGCACCGATAGGGATTGGGCCCTTCTCGGCTGGCTTCATCCTGTCGCTCATGTCTTTGCCTTTCATCACCGCCGTTATGCGTGACGTCTTCGAAGTGGTTCCGACCCAACTTCGGGAGTCGGCGTTCGCTATGGGATCGACCACCTGGGACGTCGTTTGGAAAATAATTCTTCCCTACACTAAGGCGGGTGTCATCAGCGCCGTGATCCTCGGTCTGGGGCGAGCCTTGGGGGAGACCATGGCCGTTACTTTTGTGGTGGGCAACTCGCACAACCTCTCATCTTCGCTCTTCATGCCGGGGACGACCATCGCGGCCACCATAGCAAACGATTTTGCCGAGGCCAGTACTCAGCTGCACCAATCGGCGCTTATAGCGCTCGGCCTGCTGCTCTTCATAATCACTTTCATGGTTCTGTCTCTCTCCAAGATCCTGTTGATCTACCTCGAGAAGCGTCAAGCGGGCGAAAAAACCTAGGGTCTCGGGGGGGAAACATTTGAGGAAAATATGTACGCAAGACGGCAGCTGATTAACCGCATCATGATGGGCTTTGCGGTGCTGTGCACGGTGTTCGGGATTTTCTTCCTGTTCTGGGTGCTCAAGGACCTCGTCGTTCATGGCCTGCAGTTCATTGGCCCGAGAGTTTTTGTCGACGACACTCCGGGGCCGGATACACCCGGCGGCGGCCTGCGGAACGCGCTGGTCGGATCGCTGATACTGACCTTCTGGTGCATGGTGTTCTCGATTCCCATCGGCGTATTGGCGGGCACATGGCTTTCGGAATATGGCAAGAACGGGATATTGGCAAACGTGGTGCGCTTTGTCAATCAAGTGCTGCTGAGCGCGCCGTCGATCGTATTGGGCGTCTTCATTTACAGCATGATGGTTCATCCCAATGGCCTGTTCACCCTACGTGGATTCTCCGGGTGGGCGGGAGCGGCCGCGCTGGGGCTGATTGCGGTCCCGAAGATGGTAGTGACGACAGAGAACATGTTGAATCTTATTCCCGACCACATGCGCGAGGCCGCTTTCGCGCTGGGAGCGCGAAAATCGCGGGTCATTATGAGCGTAACCTATCGGGCGGCCCTATCCGGAATTGTCACGGGAGTGCTTCTGGCTTTCGCTCAGGTGATCGGCGAAACCGCGCCGCTGCTGTTCACTTCGCTGGGCAACCAGTTTTTCAGTACCAATATGTGGAAGCCCATGGCGGCGCTTCCCCCGGTTATTTTCTCTTTCGCGCTGAGTCCCTACGATCGTTGGAAACAACTGGCTTGGGCGGGGGCCTTTCTCATCGCAGTGCTGGTGCTCGGCCTCAACATTCTCGTTCGTTCCACACTGAAGCAGAGCAAGAGCTGAGGGGCTTGTTATATGGAATCTAATGACACTCGGAATCTTACGAGATCGAATGACAATGGTAATGGGTTATCGGTCAAAAATCTGGATTTCTACTATGGCAAATTCCACGCACTGAAGAACATTAGCGCCGACTTTATGGACCGGATGGTGACCGCTTTAATCGGCCCGTCCGGGTGCGGTAAATCGACGCTTCTGCGGATCTTCAACCGCATCTTTTCCCTTTATCCCGAGCAGAAGGCAACCGGGGAAGTCATCTTGGACGGAAACAATATTCTGGGGGGCGACTACGACGTAAACCACCTCAGGGCGCGGGTCGGTATGGTGATGCAGAAGCCAACCCCTTTTCCCATGTCGGTGTTCGATAACGTGGCCTACGGTGTTCGACTCCACGAATCGCTTAACCGCTCCGCACTCGAGGAGCGTGTCCGGTGGGCGCTCGACAAGGCGGCATTCTGGGACGAGGTGAAGGACCGTCTGAAGCAGAACGCCATGCAGCTTTCCGGCGGACAGCAACAGCGACTGTGTATTGCCCGCACGATTGCCACTCGTCCCGAAGTGATCTGTATGGATGAGGCGACATCGGCGCTGGACCCCAAGTCGACGGCCAAAGTGGAGGAGCTTCTCGCTGAGTTGAAACGCGACTTCACCATCATAGTCGTTACTCACAACATGCAGCAGGCGGCGCGCATATCGGACATGACCGGATTTATGTACCTGGGGGAACTGATGGAATTCGGTAAAACCCAGCAGATCTTCGAGAACCCCCAAATCGAAAGGACACGCGAGTATGTGCGGGGGCACTACGGCTAGTCGAAACCCGTGCGGCGCAAATTTCAACCGGCTAGGCCGCATGGTTTCACCTCCAAGGATATTAACCAGTGCTCAATCAGCAGCTAGGTCGGCGGACGTTTTGTAGGGCTAGAGTCGCGCTCATCTGGGGATCCGATTTCGCGCGCCCGTGTCCCCCTACTTCAACCATGGGGTCTCATTGTGACTGGAGGATTCATCATGAATTCCGCTGCCGGAACTCTGGTTGATCCGCTCGCAGCCGAGTGCATCGAATCGCTGCGGGGCCGCATGTTAGCGCTCCGCCAGAGCGCCCTCGATCTCGAAGGCCGCGCCGAGGTCCAGACCGCGCAGATTCATCCGGAACGTAGAGCGGCGGCCCGCAATCTGGTTGACTATCTGGCTGTCCGGCAGAACGACATCCGAGGTCTGCAACAAGACCTTTATCGAACCGGCCTCAGCTCCCTGGGAGTGTTGCAGGGGCATGTGATCGCCTCGCTTGATGCGGTAATCCGTGTGCTCGACCGGCTTTCCCGCCTGGATAGCGGAATAAAGGAAACGGAGATATCCCAACGGCCGACGATCATGGAGCACCCCCAGCATCTGGGCCAGTTTGCCGACGAAACGCTGGGTGTCCCGGTTTCACCCGGGCTGATTCGGATCATGGTGACCATGCCTTCGGAAGCCGCTGTGGATGCGGAGATCATCGAGTCGCTGCTCGGTCAGGGCATGAGCATTATGCGCGTCAATTGTGCTCATGACGGTCCCGACGCTTGGGACGCGATGGTTCGGCATCTTGAGGCCGCCAGGGTCAAACTCGGCCGGGATTGCCGGGTGGCGTTTGACCTCGCTGGCCCTAAACTCCGCACAGGCCCTCTCGAACCGGGCCCGGAAGTGCTGCGCTTCAAGCCCGGCCGTGACCGACTCGGTGTCACAGTAGCACCCGTCCCCATTCTGTTTGGGCCTCAAGCCACGGTGGACGACGACGAGCTTTTGATCGTTCCCGTTGACCCTGATCTTCATGAGTCGGCGAGGATGGGAGACGAGATCAGGCTGAAGGACACCCGTGGCCGCCACCGCGTCTTGCCGATTATCGACACCAGTGCGCGGGCCTTTTTATCGACCGGGGACCGCACCAGTTACCTTGGGACGGGAATGGAACTCGAGTTATGGCGCTTTGGCAAAGTCATCGCTTCCGGAAAAATCGGAAAGCTGCCGCCCAGCGAAGCTGCGATTCCCCTCAGTCGAGGAGACTCGCTGGTAATTACTCGTGACTTAACTCCCGGGCGCCCGGCGGTAACGGATGACGATGATGAAGTGGTACTCGAACCGGCGTTCATTGGCTGTACTCTCCCCCAGGTTTTCGATTCCATAGCGCCAGGTCATCGCATATTGCTGGATGATGGCAAATTCGAGGGATTCGTACGCGAAGCTTCACCCGGCCAGTTCACCGTCGAGATCACGCGCGCGGGGCGCGGCCAAGCCTATCTTAAAGCCGAAAAGGGGATGAACCTGCCGGACACCCCCCTCGATCTGCCGGCTCTTACCAGCAAGGATATAGCGGATCTCGAACACGTAGTCAGGCACGCCGACCTCATTTCGTTCTCGTTTGTACACAGGTCCCAAGACATCGACGAACTCTATGGTCATCTCGAACGCCTGGGCACCGAAAAGGTTGGAGTAGCGCTCAAGATTGAGAACCGTGCGGCTTTCGAGAGGCTTCCGGAACTGCTGTTGACGGCGGCCAAACGCAAACGGATTGCGGTGATGGTGGCCCGCGGCGACCTTGGGGTCGAGATCGGGTTCGAGCGGCTGGCTGAGGTCCAGGAGGAGATACTTTGGCTTTGTGAAGCGGCCGAGGTTCCCGTGATCTGGGCGACTCAGGTGCTGGAGTCCCTGGCCAAGAGCGGATTGCCCTCGCGGGGCGAGGTTACCGATGCGGCTATGAGCATTCGCGCGGAGTGCGTCATGCTCAATAAAGGACGCTACGTTGCCGAAGCCATCCAGTTCCTCACAGATGTTTCCCGCCGGATGACTCAGCACGCGAGTAAGACGTTTGCCACCCATCGGGCGCTCAGTGTCGCCGAATCACGCTGGCTGGAGATCAATCCTTGCTAAGTCACCAAGCAGCGGACCAGAGGACCCATGAGTGTTGTCGCGAAAGCCGCCGCCTTGGGACTTGCTGCCTGCTTCTTGTTTGGGCTTACGGTAAAAAATGCCCGGGCGCAACCCGCCCCTGCCCCGGCCACTACAAACCAGAGTGCGGCTTATGAAGGGGTCCTCGACCAGGCCGACGAAGAAGACAAAGAGACCTACATCGAGTCATTTGTGTCTTTGAGATACAGGCATGATCGGTTCCTGGAAGGCGTGAACGCCGATGAGCTTCGCATCCATTGGCAGCAGTCTTTCGGACCTTCGGGTCGCTTGGCTGCCGGCGTCGAGCTTCCTTTCATTGATGTTAGAGGGGAGGGCTCCGGCGCGGCGGGAAGCGGAGACATTCACCTGGACTTTCGCGGCATGATCGGCAAGAGCAAACGATTTGAACAGGCCGCCGGCGTCGAGGTTATCGCGCCCTCGGCCGGCCATGAGTTGCTGGACGACGGCCAGACAGTTTTTGGTTTCCTATGGGGCTTCTCTCTCACGACGGCGGGGCGCACCACGCTGGATGGGGAAGCAAGCTATAACAAGGCGGTGTCCAGCCGATTTGGCACACCCAAACTTAACCATTTCGGAGGAGAGTTCATTCTTACCCAGGCATTTACGCAGCGCTTCAGCGGTTTCCTCGAATCGAAAAACTATTACGAATTCAACGTTTACGGCTATGTGAACACCTTAAAGATCGGCGCCGAGGTCATGCTCGGTCGACAGAAGAAGTGGAGTTTCTCTCCTTTTGTGCTGCTGCCGTTCACTCAGGCCGCCAGGCATCTGGAGACGGACCGCGGCGCCGGCCTGGATCTGACGTGTAAATACTAAGCGGGGGTATTTTCTGTTATGAAGCCAATTTGTAGGTTTAATGTTGCTCCTTCTCTGCCAGCGCCTCTCGAAGGTCTTCGCCGTTTGGCCTACAATTTGCGCTGGAGCTGGGACCACGATTCCGTCGAACTGTTCCGCCGCCTCGATCGGGACCTGTGGGAATCCGCCGGCCACAACCCGGTACGCCTGCTGGGGGCCGTCGACCAGACTGTGCTCGAAGCCGCCGCCCAGGATGAGAGCTTTTTGGCCCACTTGGAGCGGAGCGTTCAGGAACTTGACACCTATCTGGCCTCCAAGTCGACCTGGTATCAACGCACCCATGGCAAACTGAACGGCTTTCACGTGGCTTATTTTTCCGCCGAGTTTGGGTTGACAGAATGCCTGTCCATCTTCGCCGGGGGGCTGGGCATGTTGGCCGGCGATCATTTGAAATCCGCCAGTGACATCGGCGTCCCGTTGGTTGCGGTCGGACTTCTGTATCAGCAGGGATACTTCTCGCAATACCTCAATGCCGCCGGATGGCAGCAGGAGACATATAAGGACAACGACTTCCGCAATCTTCCGCTCGACCTTGCAAAAGGGGAGGATGGCCGGGCTCTGACCATCCAGATCGACTTCGCAGGCCGTCCAGTCCTTGCCCAGATTTGGCGCGCCGACGTCGGCCGCATCCCGCTCTTCCTGCTCGATACCAACCTTGGGGAAAATATGCCCGACGATCGCGCCATCACCGATCAACTCTACGGCGGCGACCGTGAAATGCGATTGAAACAGGAGATTCTGCTGGGAGTTGGCGGATGCCGGGCGTTGCAGGCGTTGGGAATCGAGGTCTCCGTCTACCACATGAACGAAGGCCACTCTGCCTTTCTCTCTTTGGAGTGCACCCGGCAACTAATACAGCGGTTGAAGCTGAATTTCCGCGAAGCTCGGGAGATCGCCGCCGCGGGATCGGTTTTCACCACCCATACTCCGGTACCGGCAGGGCATGATTATTTCCCGCCCGCATTGATCGAACATTACCTCGGCGATTACGGCAGAAGCCTGGGCCTGAATAGTAAGGAGTTCCTCGGATTGGGCCGCCAAAAGCCGGCTGATTCCGGGGAGGAGTTCTGCATGACCGTGCTCGCCCTCCGCATGTCGGGATCGACCAATGGCGTGAGCAAGCTCCACGGTGCGGTGAGTCGTGATATGTGGAAGGGCCTGTGGCCGGGCTTACCCGTCGATGAGATCCCGATCGGCCATGTGACTAACGGTGTTCACTTCCGTTCCTGGGTCTCGAACGAAATGAACCAGCTCTATGATCGGTACTTGGGCCCCAATTGGAGGGAACAGCAAGCCGATCCCAAGCTATGGCTGCGCGTGGATACGATTCCCCGTGAAGAGTTGTGGCGAACCCACGAACGCCGCCGCGAACGCCTCGTCGCCTTTGCCAGGCGCCGGCTTCGAATCCAATTAACCCGCCGGGGCGCCCCGCAAGCGGCTATCGATGCGGCCGATGAGGTCCTCGACCCAAAGGCTCTAACCATAGGATTCGCGCGCCGCTTTGCCACCTACAAACGGGCCACGCTGTTATTGCGCGATGTCGACCGCCTGGAGCGGATCGTAAACCAGGCTGACCGCCCGGTGCAGATTCTGTTTGCCGGCAAGGCCCACCCGCGCGACGACGAGGGCAAGACATTCATCCAGGAAATTGTCAGGCTCGGGCAACGCCAAGGACTCCGCCGCCGGGTGGTTTTTCTCGAGGACTACGATATGACGGTGGCGCGATACCTCGTCCAAGGCAGCGATGTTTGGCTGAATACGCCGCTGCGTCCGCTTGAGGCCAGCGGCACCAGCGGGATGAAAGCGCTCGCCAACGGTGCCCTGAACGTGAGTACGCTCGATGGCTGGTGGGATGAAGCCTGGGAGATTGCCGCCGCCAAAGGAGTCTTCCTAGGCTGGGCGATCGGCCGCGGAGAGACATACGACAATCCTGAATATCAGGACCAGGTCGAGGCAGCTGCCCTCTACAACCTTTTGGAATCCGATATCATTCCCGCTTTCTATGAGCGGGGCAGCGGTGGGCTGCCCCGCCGCTGGATTTCCTATATGAAGTCTTCGATCGGAACGCTGTCCTATTCCTTCAACACCCATCGTATGGTCAACGATTACACCACGGAGTTTTATTCCCAGGCTCACGAGAGATCCAGCTTGTTAACCGCCGACAACGCGGAACGCGCCCGCAAGCTGGCGTCTTGGCATTCGCGGATTGAGCGCGAGTGGGCGAACGTGGCCGTCGAAGCGGTTGACGGACTTGGTAATGATGAAATCCAGGTGGGCCATCCCATCAACGTTCGGGCGAGGGTGCGGCTGGGCGGTCTGACTCCGGAAGAGGTAGCCGTGCAATTGTATTTGGGGCGGTTGAATGCCGATGGAGAAATCTCCGACGCCGAAGCCATTGCCATGCAACCGGCCTCCGAAGCCCAGCCGGGAGGCGTCTACACCTTCCAGGTGCTGAATGTGCCCTGCAGGCGTAGTGGGTTGAACGGCTACACCGTCCGTATCCTGCCCTTCCAGGCCGACGAGCCGCAGCGCTTTCTCCCCGGTCTCATTCACTGGGCAAACGAACCGGCTGTAGTGGCAAAGGAACCGGTTGTGCTTAAGAAGGCCAGCTGATTCCTTCAAAGTCAAAGAAGCGTCAGAATTCAGAAAAAGGATTTATCCGACGTTCACAGAGTAGGACGGAATGTTGTCATGACAGCCACTTCCTTGCGCAATTCGGGCCAGTTCTCGCTACCCAACAAAAAGATGGCGCTAGAGATTGTTCCGCGCGATGAAATAAACCAGAGACTGCGTTTCGCGGCTACCGCTGAAAGTAACGCCGTGCTGGCCAAGCTGGGCACAACAGAAAACGGATTAAACGAATCACAAGTGGACGCTTCCCGCGATCAATACGGGGATAACAAAGTGACCCACGGCAAGCGTAAGTCCCTGTTCAGGAGGCTTTGCGAGGCCTTTATCAATCCGTTTACGACTGTCCTGTTCGTGTTGGCGGTGGTGTCCGTTTTCACAGACATTGTTTGGGTGGAAGCGGGCGAGCGCGACCCGGCAGCCGCCATCATTATCACAAGTATGCTGCTGATTTCGGGTATCCTGCGTTTTATTCAGGAAACAAGGAGTGGGAACGCCGCCGAAAAGTTATTGAAGATGATTAAGACCACCACCGCCGTCCAAAGGCAGGAAAAAGGCGAAGTGGAAATCCCGCTTGATGAAGTCGTTGTGGGCGACATCGTGCATCTGGCGGCAGGCGATATGATTCCGGCCGATATGCGTATCATCGGCGCCAAAGACCTGTCGATCAGCCAGTCGGCCTTGACTGGCGAAAGTGTTCCGGTAGAAAAAATCCCGGGTATTGCGAAAGACGATCACGATACCATGACCGAGTATCCCAATCTCGCTTTTATGGGGTCAAGCGTCGTCAGCGGCAC
>Ga0123355_10011796_pt1 | contig 13500 bp, 17 predicted proteins | sample TergutEmb28metaG_3_FD_89872 | JGI IMG/M metagenome (GOLD analysis project Ga0123355, IMG submission 89872) | Embiratermes neotenicus P1 segment gut microbial communities from Petit-Saut dam, French Guiana - Emb289 P1 | ecosystem: Host-associated > Arthropoda: Insects > Digestive system > Gut ...
CATGAAAACCGATTGGGCAATGTGTGGGCATCTATTACAAGTTTCAACTTTCAAAAATTCGCCGCCTTGAAAAGTTTTCTCACAAAAGTCTGAATAGTTGACAATCGTATCTGTAACCCACATTACTTCATATGAATTTTTGTTTACGGATAAAATTATTTCATAGGATTTTTGGCATATACCGCAGTCATCTGTGATTATATCAAGCATTTTTTGTATAATTTCTTCCTTGCGCCCACGGTCATAAATGGTTAAATTATGTTCAGTTTCTACCGTTAAGGAATACACGCGCCGTTGTTCCAATGTTTCTTTTTCCGCAACAACAGGATTTATCGGTACATAGACCGCTTCCGTTTGTGGATTTGCTTGGGTGCGGAGTTCGTTCGGTACAAAATATTCCACAGTTGCGATGGGATATGCTTCGGTTTGCCCCGATTGAAATTCGTTCATGTTATTACCAAGCCATTTCAAATATAAGAAATCCACTGAGTCACGGTATTCTACACCTTCATCATCGTTAAGCCACAGCATTGCGTGTACTTGTTCGGGCAAAATGTAACGGTCGGCATTTTTTGGCACACCATCAAAATTCGTCACTTCAATGCCAGAAAAAATTGTGAAATCACCGTTTGGTTGAATAATTGATAACACATGAGTTGCATTGTGCGAGTTTGGGTAAACCCTGTTTGGCGCATTTTTGAATACAGCGTCATATATTCTGTCAAACACTTCAAATGATTGCTCAGATGCGCGAAATCTTCGCTCTACGCCGATTAGTTTTATTTCCGGCAACGTCACAATTTCCACCCTGTTATATGGTTCGCTCGGTTCGTTATTATCATGCGGGCGCAGAAATTCCGGCACATGAAATCCCTTACGCCTAAAAAATTCGGGGGTTTTGCCGAAGAATCTCTTAAATGCTCTTGAAAATGTATCGTGGCACTCAAAATTATACCGCATGGCTATATCAACAATTTTTTCGTTTGTATTAAGCAAATCCCATGCGCTGAAATACAACTTACGTTTCGCAATATATTGGGCGGGGGTATAACCTGTTGCTGTTACGAAATTCCTTGTGAACTGTACGGATGAGTAATTCTCCAATTTCGCCAGTTCTGATGTTTCAAGTTTCTTGGTGATATTGTTCTCAATGTAATCTAAAATTTTATTCACGCCGTCATCTCCTAAAAATTATGATGCCCATATGGTAACGGAACGGCAAATTTGTCGCTCGACGATTTTTATCATTCTATGATTAGCCTCAACCACAAAAACTTGACCAGATAAAAACCAACGCAGATAGCCGAGGGCAAGATTAATACACTCTAAACCCTGTGCTCAAATGCAAATTTTGCAAAAAAATGAAAGTTGGCTCACACTCTCATTTTTTTCAGGGGCTTTACTATACAGCCCCACAATATTATTTTTACTCCCTACTTCTTCAAATGCAACTTACTACGCGATATAGAGCCGCTTATGGCCTTCATCATTTTTTCGTTTGGTTCAATTATTATTTTCTGTATTTTGCCGTCCTTGCTTATTAGAAATGCATATGTGTCCGGGCCCACCTGCCCGCTGGAATAATTATGAGTCACCTGGGCACCGTTAAAGCTTCCTGCGTGATTCATATCTTCTACATGGGCCATTATTTCAAACTTATTTACATGGGAAGAAAATAAACGCTTCCTGCGGGAGCGGTTATAAATTATATCAATGTCCAACTCGCCATTGGTAAATACATACTCGTACTCTACTTTTAAAAAGCTCATAAGATAATAAGCCCCAAAAGCGGCGGCGGCAACTATTATTGCAACAAAAGTCCTAGCCGGGGTTAGTAGAACTACAAAGAATATAACAAACACTGCCAAAATTAAGCCTATGCGCTTGGCGGTATCAGCAGCTGTTTCTTTCTTTTTTACTATTTGCTCTTTAAAAACATCACCCATAAAAATCCACCTCTGTATTATTTAATGTATGTGACTTTTTGCATGTCCAGCTCATGAGGGGCTTTGCCGCTTAAAGCTCTGCCAACACATACAGACATGCCAAAAGAATAACCTTCCGGGAGTTTTATACGCTTTTTAAACTCCTCGCCTTTTGCGCCTTCCAGAGTAGAGCGGGCCATTCCGCAAATTACACTGCCAAGCCCCATTGAATGAGCCGCAAGTGCCACGTTTTGGCTTACAATGCCGCAGTCTAAAGTTGCAAAATCGGAATTGTCTTTTGCAATAACTATAAGACAAGGTGCATTGTAAAAAATTGTACCGCCTCTGTCCATCATGCGCTTGTAAAATTCTTCACTTTGCGTTTTTATGGTGTCCAAGGCATGTGCGTCCATCTCTTCAAGCAACTGCTTATTTGTTATGGCTATTATGTGCCATGGCTGACGGTTAACAGCACTTGGTGCCGCCAATGCAGATTTTACCAATGTGTCAACTTGTTCGCTGCTAAGTGGCTCCGGTGAAAAATCCCGGCAGGAATACCGATCATAAATTGCTTTAAGGACTTCATTCATTTTGCAACCTCCTAATATTTCGCTATTTGGTCGTGTTATCATGTATAGAATTGTAAACGGGCTTGCCATTTTACGCAAGCCCGTTTGTATATTTTTTTATGATGTTGAATCGGACTGTATTTCGTCCATAAGTATTTTTATTTCCTGAATTTTTATTATCAGGTCGATATACCGCTGCTCTTTTGCGGAAAGCACGGGGCGTAACTTAAACAAAATATCGAAGGGCTGGTTTTGCGGAATTGGCGGTTCCGGCAGTTCGGGAGTATTTTCGTCATTTATACTTTGTATTAGCTGCCACAACAGGCTTGATTGAGTATTGTGCATTATCATGCCTCATTTCTAAGGTTCACCTTCTTTTATAATATGTAAGCAAGGCACTTTTGCCACAACATTTACAAACAGCTTCACAATTAGCCAATAGTGTATTACAATTGAGCTAATCTTATATTAGGAGGTAAGTCATGATTGTTGCAGGATACATTTCGGAAAGAGTATTTACAGGACTGCGCCCGGGGGACGCAGAAAGGCTAACCCACATAAACTTTGCCTTTGCATTGGTTAAAGACGGCAAGGGTAGTGTAGACCATTGGCAAAACAGCGATGCAGTGCGGGAATTTATTAAAAACAAAGGCCATATTAAAGTGGTGCTGTCTGTTGGTGGCTGGGGTGCAGGAGGGTTTTCTCCGGCGGTTGCAACAGCGGAAGGACGCGAGCTTGTATCACAAACCTTGGTAGATATCGTAAACGATTATGGTTTCGATGGCATAGACCTAGACTGGGAATACCCATGCGACGATGTAGCAGGCATAGAAGCAAGCCCAGACGACAAAGTAAATTTTACGTACTGGGTGCAGTTGCTTCGCAAAAAATTGGGGCCGGATAAAATTTTATCTATGGCGGCTGGTGGTATGCAAAGCTGTGTAGATTGCCTGGAATTAGAAAAACTGGTTAAGGAAATGGATTTTATTAATATTATGACTTACGACATGTGCCCATGGGACCATGTAAACTATCACACTGCATTGTTTACGTCAGAAGTGGGCAACCCAAGGTCCGGCGATACCATAGCAGCCATGTACGAAAAAGCCGGCGTTCCACGGAATCGGCAAGTATTGGGGGCAGCATTTTACTCCCGCATTTACAAAGATGTAGACGGGATAAATGCACCGGTAAACGGCCCTCCGGGCTTTTTGGGCAATGGGTATGCCGGTACGGTTGAAAGGGCAGAAAAGTCTGGCCTGCAATATGACGACGTTGCGGAAGCACCTTATATTTACGATGCAGAAACAAGGGAGTTCATGACATTTGACAACCCACGCTCATTAGCGGCAAAAGTAAAATATGTAAAAGATACAGGCATGGCAGGCATCATGTTTTGGGAATATCCTTTGGATGATGAAAATAGCACGTTGCTAAAAGCCATTGTTGGGAAGTAAATCCCCAACCGTACCTTGCAAACCATTTATAAATATGTATTTAAGGAGTGTCTTTTCTGATATGAACTGGCACTCCTTTTTTTGAGACAAAAATATTTTGTTAAAACCTATTACTTTAGTAGATTTGCTGCCAAGTTTAGTGTCAATATAAAATTCTGTAAAATGATCCATTGTAAGACAATCCAGGGCATGTCTTATAGTTGCCCCGGGCGAAATTTTCACATATCTAACAGGCATTAGCCGAGCTCTTGCAGGCACGTTTTTTGCATTTAATGCTGAAAAAAACTCCATTTGCATGCACAGCTTCATTTTTTTGTTTTGACGTTTTATATAAATCCCTGCACACAGCAAAGTTACATTGTAGTTGTATAAAATCACTTGCACAAAGCCCAAAAATATTAAAACAATACCAAGGCAATACCCAAGTTTCAGCATAATTCGGTTAGTGGGCCGCATTCCAATACGGTTGCTTAAAAATTGGCGAAGTAAACGACCACCATCCAAGGGCAAAACAGGGGCCAAGTTAAATATGCAAAGTACCAAATTGTAAAATGCAATTTCTTCTAACCATGGTATGCCAAAATAGGATATCCGTGACACGCTTAATGCCCATAAGGCTATAATTCCATTTGCCAAGGAACCTGCACCGTAAATTATATATCGTTCCCACGGGAGTAATTTTTCTAGTCCCGTAAACTTTGCCATAAATCCTAACGGAAATGCTTTTAACTTGTCTACCCGCCCACCAAGATAAGTAACTGCAAAAACATGAGCCAGTTCGTGCAAAACTAAAGCAAATATCACCATTATTGCCGTTGTAAAAATATTAAGTACCCCATTCATAGGCATTCAGAAAAATCCATATAAACCAAGGGGTCTACAAATTGCCCATCTCTAAACATTCCAAAATGCAAATGAGGCCCGGTAGACCAGCCAGTATTGCCGGAGTAAGCCACACGCTCCCCTTGCTCTACTCTATCGCCAATTGCAATGGGTACATAGTTTAAATGGGCAAAAAACGTTTCGTAATAGTCGCTATGAGCAATGCGCAGAAACCAGCCAAAAGACGTAGAATATCCCGCAGCAATTACATATCCATATCGTGGGGCAACAATTGGTGTGCCTATAGGAATGGCAATGTCAACGCCGTCATGAAATTCCTGCGTGCCATGTATCGGACTATATCTAAATCCAGAAGGAGAGGAGATTCGCCCTACTACCGGGCTAATCCATTTAACTAATCCCACAGTCCCGGACTCACCAACGGCCCCGGGAGCTGCGGGTTTAATGTTTCCTCATATGCCGTAGGTGGGTTTTGCACAGGCGATATGCCTTGGGGGTTAACTAGCGGAAGTTCCGGGAAATAAAAAATGGGTGTCTCCGGCTCTTCAGTTATTGGGGTAGGTTCAACGTTTAGCCACTCTTGGCTAAAGTGACGCACCTCTGTTGCAAACTCTTCTATCGTAGTTGCTCCTGTTAAAACTTGACGCAATCCGCTTCTTAGGGATACTAGCGGCCCAATATTTATCAGGCAAACCAGGAGTACTGCCAACATTAAAACTCCGCTTATTATTAACTGCACCAGTAAGGTTTCGCCCGGGGTTATTTTTTCGTTATCAGGATTGCTTACAAGCTTATTTACATCAAGGCCCTGCCGATACGTGCCTTCGTTACTAGAAATTTTACTATCCCGTGGCGGTGTTATTCGTCTATAGGGTACTCTGTCCACTTTCTAACCTCCTTGCGTTTTTACATTTATATGCCTGGGGCAAGGAAATATGAATATTTTTACAAAATGGTGTAATGATATAACACATACAATAGACTTCTTGCGTACCTTCAAAATTTCTACGAAGCAACAGGAGGGGGCGGTGAGCGAGTCAAGCATTTTTACAAAAAATGCACCTCGAGCGAACGGTCTTGCCATGAATTGCGAGAAGAAATTACAGTTATGCAAGAAGTCTGATAGACTTGGAGAATGAGTATGAAAAAATGGATGATGCTATTATGCCTGCCACTGTATTTGACAATTCTTACTGCCAGTGGTATGTATATATCTGATGAAATTGGCGAAACCATTGGTATTGTTGTTGGTTTGGATGGTAAACAGATGCACGTTGTTGGCGAGCCATTGACAGTGGCAGGGCATACGGATATTGTTGTGGACATTAGCAGGGCTCGTATATACGACTTGCTTACTGGCTTCCCTGTTTATATAAGCTTTATCCAGGAAGGTATGAATGTGCGTATCGCCTATGATATGTCCAAATCTGCCTTAGCTGTTTGGTTAAACTGCGATTATGAAAACTCTGCAGTTTTTTCCGTTGCTGTAAGTGATAACATTAAATACGGACAGGGTCATTGTGTATTTTTATGTTCGGAGGGCAAATATCGTATCACTCTTACGCCGGAAACGGTTATTATAGACCCTCATCATGGCTATTTATCCCCACTTGATGTTTTCCCAGGGCAGGAGCTCTTTTTGTGGGTTGACATGATTACTGCCAGCAGTCCATCCCTAGTGTATCCAGATAAGGTTGTGTTAATTAATGATTAAAGTGATAATTCCCGCTTCGGGTGTTGGCTTGCGTTTTGGTGCCAGCATACCAAAGCAGTTCCTTGAACTAAAGGGCCAGCATATTTTAATGCGTACAATTTCTGCTTTTCAAAATATTGATATAATTGACGAAATTGCCGTAGCAATACCGCCGGGATATACTAAAACTATAGAGGAGTACAATTTTGATAAAGTGCAACATATTGTTGAAGGCGGACAAAGTCGAGCTTCCAGTGTATATGCCGCATTAAAAATGCTATCAACAGACACAAAAGTTGTCCTTATCCACGATGGTGTAAGGCCATTTGTTACAGAAGAATTGGTACAAGCTATAGTAGGGGCTGTAAAAAAACATGGTGCAGCTATTGCCTGTGCTCCTGTAACGGATACAATCAAACAAGCAAGCCACAATGGTAAAATTGAAGCAACATTGGACAGAAACCAATTATGTAGTGCGCAAACCCCACAAGGTTTTACATACGACATAATAATGCAAGCCTATCAACAAGCAGAAAAAAGCGGCATATTACAAAAGGTAACAGATGACAGCTCACTTGTAGAGCGGCTGGGGATACCTGTATATGCAGTGCCGTCAAATTCTAAAAACATAAAAATAACCACTGCAGAGGATTTGATAATTGCAGAGGCTTTTTTGAACGGGATGAGGCATTAATGAGAAAAGTTACAATTTATACAGACGGCGCATGTTCTGGCAACCCGGGGCCGGGCGGCTACGGCACCGTGCTGATACATGGCGAACATAGAAAAGAACTTTCCGGCGGCGAAGCGCAAACTACCAACAACCGTATGGAAATGATGGCAGTTATAGTTGGGCTGGAAGCATTAAACCTGCCCTGCGAAGTTGACTTATACTCGGACTCCCGCTATGTAGTGGACGCAATTGAAAAAGGCTGGGTAACCCGCTGGAAAGCAAACAATTGGATGCGCAATAAAAAAGAAGCGGCATTAAACGTAGATTTATGGGAAAGACTACTGCCACTACTTACAACTCACAAGGTAACGTTTCATTGGGTAAAAGGCCACGCCGGCCACCCGGAAAATGAACGCTGCGATGAATTGGCGCGGGCAGCGATTGTGTTATAACGACTGAAATTTTCTTCAATAAGGAGCGTACAAATGTCACAATTCACCCACTTTGATACAACAGGAAATGCAATAATGATTGACGTAAGCCAAAAACAAGACAGCCACAGAGTTGCTGTTGCTAAGGGCCTGATAAAAATGTCTAAGGAGGCATTTGATGCCTGTAAATTGGGAACCGGCAAGAAAGGTGATGTTTTAAGCGTAGCACGCCTTGCGGGAATAATGGCAACAAAGCAAACTTCTAATTTAATTCCCCTTTGTCACAATATTGCTATAGAAAAAGCTATTATAGATTTTGAATTTATAAACAACCAAACCACAATTGCTGCAACATGCATAGTAAAAACAACAGGTAAAACGGGCGTGGAAATGGAAGCTCTTTGCGGGGTTAGCGTGGCATTGCTTACAATATACGACATGTGCAAGGCCATAGATAAATCTATGGAAATTGGTGAAATATCACTTATAGAAAAACAGGGCGGACAAAGCGGAAACTATTCTAATCCAAAAGCGATAGATAACTATGCTTGACTCCTTCTATCGCAAGATAAACTACCTGCGCATTTCTATAACCGACCGCTGCAATTTACGCTGTAATTACTGCATTCCGGAAAAATTCGTGCATTACTCACACAACGAAATCTTGCAATACGAGGAATTTTTGCGTCTATGCACAATAATGGCGCAGCTTGGCGTAGATACTTTTCGTGTAACCGGCGGCGAGCCATTGGTGCGTAAAAATTGTGTTCAGTTTATCAGAAGTTTGAAAAGCATACCGGGAGCAAAAAAAGTAACCCTAACCACTAATGGGGTTGTTTTAAATAGCTACATATCCGACCTTGTTAATGCCGGGCTGGATGGAATAAACATTAGCCTGGACAGCGTTTGTGCAAGAAATTACAAAAACATCACCGGTGTTGATGCATTTGACAATGTATGGCAGTCTATACAAAAGGCAGTAGAGTACGGCTTGCCTACAAAAATTAACACTGTAATAATCAAAGGTGTAAACGACCATGAGATATTACCAATAGCTGCACTAGCAGAGAAACTCCCGCTAAACGTACGTTTCATTGAACTTATGCCCACAAAAGCAAATGCAGGGTTGTCTGGCGTTCCGTCCGGGGAATTGTTAAAGAGCATCACATCACGGTATGAAGACTTAGCCCCGGACAGTTCCTATTATGGCCCTGGCCCTGCCCGCTACTATAGCAGTGAAAAATTACTCGGTAAAATAGGCTTTATTTCTCCGCTTAATCACAATTTCTGTCAAAGCTGTAATAGGCTGCGTATAAGCTCAACGGGGTTTTTGCGCCTATGTTTACACCACCATAAGGGCATTGATTTACGCCATATGCTGCGCAGCGACGCAAAAGACGATGAAATAAAACATGCAATTTTGTCAGGCATATTAGAAAAACCACAGCAGCACTTTTTAGAACAGGAAACAAACTTACAAGATATGTCCAAGGTGGGAGGTTAAAATGGAAGCTAGCAATGAACAAGATACAATAAAAAAAGTAGGTAAAATAATTGCAGTATGTATTAGCGAAGCCAAGGGTACCCAAAAACAAAATATAGAAACGTGTTTATTAAAATGTGACTGGGGCTTAGAAAACGATGCCCACGGCGGGAACTGGCACAGACAAGTTAGTTTACTGTCCTACGATAAAGTGAAAAAATTCAACCAATGCGGTGCAAGTGTATCCCATGGAGACTTTGGCGAAAATTTGCTGGTTGAAGGGATGGACCTTGCGAAATTGCCATTGGGAACATTATTAAAATGCGGTGCTGCTTTGTTAGAGATAACTCAAATAGGCAAGGAGTGCCACAGCAAATGTCAAATTTATCATAAAATGGGCGATTGCATTATGCCCCGGGAAGGGATTTTTGCGAAAGTTATACAGGAAGGTCAAGTTTCTATAGGCGATAAAGTTGAAATCACACTTTCTGCGGCAGTAGTGACATTAAGCGACAAGCGCGCAATGGGCCAGCGTACAGATGAAAGCGGCAATATTCTTGTAGAAATGCTGGCGGATGCCGGATATGTGGTAAAATCCCAAATTCTTTTGCCCGATGAGCATCTAGAAATTGAAAAAACATTGAAAGAACTAAGCGATAACGCAAAAGTGCAACTAATTTTAACAACCGGCGGCACGGGCCTTTCCCCTCGGGATGTTACACCGGAGGCAACTCTGGCAGTGGCAGAGCGCGTTGTGCCCGGCATTGGGGAAGCTATGCGGGCCTATTCTATGAAGTTTACCCCAAAGGCAATGCTTAGTCGCGGGGTTGCGGTTGTTCGCAGACGCACCCTTATTGTAAACCTGCCGGGCAGCCCAAAGGCAGTAAGAGAAATATTAGAATATATACTACCTACCCTAAAGCATGGTATTGAGATTTTATGCGGATTCACAGATGAATGTGGGGCAAGTGCAAATAGATAAACTGCGTCGAATATGTTATAATTGATATCCAGCTCTAGATAAAGGGGAAAACAACGTGAAAAAAGTCTTTTATTTAATCATAAATATATCGCTTCTCTTAATACTTTTCACCTCATGCAGGCTTGGTAAACAAGAACCAGTTTATCAAATTGGTCCTGCCCAACTAACGGAAGGCCAGCATGATATTGTAAATTTGTTATCGAGGCATAATCAGGATAACGTGATTTTTAGCTATCGGACGCCAAGCGCATATACTTCCACAGAGTTCTGGATAGATGTGTATTCTTACGGGCAGCTTGTTGAGCGAATCGGAGGACTTAGCACCATACGCACAGTTTACGATACCACATCTGCATCGGACAGCTTGCTGGTAGTATCTGTAGAGCATGGACAGGATAACGACATAAGATGGGCAATGTCAATAACAGATGGGGGCGGCAGTGCTTCACATGACTGGGTATCATTCCAGATGACAGAAACTGCCGGAGGACGGGCATTTGGCCCAATGCATGAACCTGTTGCCATACAAAACGGAGCAGACATTATCCTGTATATGAAAAAATTTTCCCATGGAAATCTTACCACTTTTAGCGACCATCAATTATACCTGGAACATCCGGAACAGATAGCTAGATATCCATATGTATTTTTAGTAAAAGCAAGGTTTTCCGCAGCATAGCTATTATTGACATACATTACAACCAACGATACAATTAACATACAATTGAAAAATGCTTCGACTTTGTTAGGCTAAGGTAACTTTACGTGGTATGCTAATCTTACTATGCTGGCAAAGCGGGGTATACATGGAAACGTGTATGCCTTCCATTGTGAAAAGGAGCAGATACACATAGGCTTGTTTGCTGTTTTGTTAAAAACAACAGGCTTTCTTTGTGTTGGCTGCGTCCTTTTAAGGGCGTTTTTTTGTGAGCAAACACACAGGAGGAGAAAGAAAATGAAAAAATTTTTGTATGCAATTCTTGTTCTACTAGCCAGTGCAATTCTTTTTACCGGCTGCAGCAATCAACCGGGCACAATCACCTTAGCCACCACCACCAGCACAGAAGACTCCGGCCTTTTAGATTTTATTCTGTCATACTTTAGGGCCGAAACAGGCTGGGATATCCGAGTAATATCCGTCGGCACCGGGGCGGCGTTGCAGTTGGGCCGTGACGGCGAGGCGGACGTTGTACTGGTACATGCCCGTGCAGAGGAAGACCGCTTTGTAAACGAGGGCTATGCGGAGCGTAGATATGATGTAATGCACAATGACTTTATCATTGCAGGCCCAGCAAACGGCCCTATAGACTATAACAACGACCCTATATTAACTTTTTCACTAATATATGGCATGGAATTGCAGTTCTTATCCCGTGGAGATAACTCTGGCACCCATGTGAAAGAGCGGGAAATTTGGGAAGCAATAGGCCTTGCAAACCCTTACGAAAATCCCAATTTTATAAGCGTGGGGCAAGGCATGGGCGCAACCCTTGGCATGGCTGTAGAAATGAACGGATATGTTCTTTCAGACCGAGCCACATGGCTAAACTATCCTAACAAGGGCGATTTAGTTATTGTGTCAGAATTCGGCGAAATACTAAAAAATCCATATGGTCTTATGATTGTTTCATCTACAAGAGAGCAGGAAGGCGCGCGAATTTTTGTAGATTGGCTACTTGGCGAACAGGCACAGCAATTAATTGGCATCTTTGGGCTTGAAGAGTTTGGCGCACCGTTATTTTTCCCGTATTTCGAATAGTGTAATGATTTTATGTTTGAATTTTTTGATGCCGAATTTTGGGCAATTGTGGCTGTTACATTACGTGTGACAATTTCATCTACAGTAATTTCTTTTATCTTGGGCGTTCCTCTTGGCATTTGGCTGCAAGGGGTAAATTTCAAAGGCAAGAGTCTGGTTATAAACATCAACCGGACTCTTATGGCAGCACCGCCGGTTGTTATTGGACTGGTGGTATATCTGCTGCTTATGCGCAACGGTCCATTGGGTCTGTTTGGCTTGCTTTTTACCACGGAAGCCATGGTTATAGCCCAGGTTCTACTGATTACGCCCATAATTTGCGGCACGGTGCATTCCGCCGCAGAGCGTAATGCAGACAGAATTCGCGCTTTTGCTCATACCATGGGCACTAATAAGTGGCAAACTTTGCGCCTGCTTGTAAAGGAACTAAGCGGCGGTATATACTTTGCTCTTATAGTTGGCTTTGGGCGTGCAATGAGCGAAGTGGGCGCAATTATGATTGTTGGCGGCAATATCCGCCACCAAACACGGACTATGACCACATCTATCATGATGCTTCGCAATCAAGGGGATTTTGAAAGGGCAATTAGTTTTGGCATATTTTTAATGGCCCTAGCCTTCATTTTGCAAGTGACTGCTAGCTTAATACGCCGGAAGGATAAATATCAGGATGAAAACATTTAGCATTGTAAGAAAAACAGATGATCCAATTAAGGCAGCCCCATTAATTAAAGCATCTGGCTTGCGTAAATCCTTCGGGCGGTTTTCTTTACACATAGAGGATTTACAGCTATACGACAAGCAAATTTATGGCATAGTTGGGCCAAACGGCTGTGGTAAAAGCACGATAACTAAAATGCTGGCAAGGCTTATAAAACCGGATGCGGGTACAATTAACTACGGAAGCCTTAATATGCAGGATATTACACTCGTACCACAAAAGCCTTATATGATGCACGATACGGTTATGGCAAACTTGACCTACCCCCTAAAAATCCGAAAAGTAAAGCCAGACAAGAAACTTATAGACCATTACCTTGAACTGGCAGGCTTGCAAGATTTAAAACAAGCATATGCCCCCGGGTTGTCTAGCGGTGAGGGGCAAAAGCTCGCTCTAATCCGTGCTATGGTTTTTTCACCAAAGATTATTTTTGTGGACGAAACTTTTTCTAATATGGATAATAAAAGCCGCACCAAATTTGAAAAGTATATACTGGAAAGCCAGGCAAAATCGCCTATTACATGGGTAATTATTAGCCATCAATTTTCTGTAATAGAGCGAATATGTGATTATGTATTTTATATGGATGAAGTTGAGGCATGAGAATAAAGCGGCCTCGCCGCTTCCCGCAGGTGAAGCCGAGGAAGTGGAAGTGGAAGCGGGATTCATTCCCGCTGTAACGGCGGGGTATACACCGACGAAGTCGGCGATGCGAAGCATCGGGCCACCCGGCCAGCAAGCGAAGCTTGCGAGAGGGTTTGGGACAGAGCCCCATTTGAGCGACGGAAATTGCTGGAGCAATTTCCTAGCGGAATAAAAAGACCCTGCCCCTTGCGGAGCAGAGCCTTTTATAACCAATTCTTTATTATGCGTTAAGTGTTGCCACAATAGACTTTGCTAAGTCTAAATCTGCCTGTCCATGTGGTACTGCAAAGGTAATTGTGTATGAATAATCCCCTATTAC
>Ga0123355_10011797_pt1 | contig 13499 bp, 11 predicted proteins | sample TergutEmb28metaG_3_FD_89872 | JGI IMG/M metagenome (GOLD analysis project Ga0123355, IMG submission 89872) | Embiratermes neotenicus P1 segment gut microbial communities from Petit-Saut dam, French Guiana - Emb289 P1 | ecosystem: Host-associated > Arthropoda: Insects > Digestive system > Gut ...
AATAAAGCTTGATTAAAGGGGAAAAGGTTAAATGAAGAAGGCATTGGTCACAGGGGTTACTGGTCAAGATGGTTCATATTTGGCAGAGCTGTTGTTAGAAAAAGGTTATGAGGTTCATGGGTTGATTCGTCGTAGTTCTTCATATAATCAGGAACGCCTTGAAGATTTATTAACAGAGGATGCATCAGTTGCTTTACTTAATAGCTCTAATTTCCATTTGCATTACAGCGATATTACAGATGCGTTAAATATTACGCGTCTTGTGGGGGAAATTCAGCCTGATGAGATTTATAATTTAGCTGCTCAGTCTCATGTTCGGGTATCATTTGATATGCCTAGTTATACTCTGGATGTTGATGCTAAGGGGACTCTGAATATTTTAGAGGCGGTGCGGATTTTAGGGTTGACGAAGAAAACGCGTGTGTATCAAGCTTCAACATCTGAGTTGTTTGGTGGTTTGGATTATAATAGGCCAGAAATTGGGTATAACGAAGAGTCAGCATTTCATCCGCGTTCTCCGTATGGGGCGGCGAAAATTTATGGTTATTGGATTACGAGGAATTACCGTGAATCTTATGATATGTTTGCTGTTAATGGGATTTTGTTTAACCATGAGTCGGAACGTCGTGGGGAAACATTTGTTACTCGAAAAATTTCTTTAGGTGTGGCTCGCATTGCTCAAGGAAAGCAAAGGCGGTTGACTATGGGGAATTTGGATGCTTTGCGTGATTGGGGTTATGCTAAGGATTATGTGGAATGTATGTGGATGATTCTTCAGCATGATAAACCAGAAGATTTTGTAATTGCTACAGGTGTTACTCATACTGTTCGTGAATTTATTGAGTTAGCATTTGGTCATGTTGGGATTGAGATTGAGTGGCAAGGTGAAGGTGTGGATGAGATTGGTGTTAATAAGGCGACTGGTGATGTAGTTGTCGATATTAATCCGAAATTCTTTCGTCCAGCTGAGGTTGATTTGCTGTTGGGGGATCCGTCTAAGTCGAGAGATGTGTTAGGCTGGAACCCTACTAAGACTTCTTTTGAAGAGCTTGTTCGTATTATGGTTGAAGCAGATATGGATAAGGTTGGGAAAGAGGGTAGAGTTAAGGTAATGTTTGATTAATGTAGGTGAGATTGTGATAGAAAGAGAAGTTGCCAAAAGTAAGTCTTTCATAAGACTCGTTGACAAAAGTCAAATACCAACATGTAATATTTTAGGAGTGAATATTGCGGAAATTAATATGGATTGGCTGCTTAAATATATTTATGAAAATGTTAAAAGTTCACAAGGAAATAAACTTTCTGGAGACTATATCTGTGTTGCTAATGTACATACGACTGTAATGGCTTATGATAGTCTAGAATATTCTCAAATACAAAATAATGCATTAATGGCGATTCCAGACGGTGGTCCCCTTTCTTCACTAGGAAGAAAGAGAGGATGTAAAGAAATGGCACGTACAACAGGTCCTGACTTTATGAGTAAAGTTTTTGAAGAGTCTGTTAAATGTGGATATAGTCATTTCTTTTTTGGATCAACTAATGAAACGCTTGAAAAAATGAAGGCTGAGCTTTTAAAAACATACGAGGGAATTGAGATTTCAGGATTGTACAGCCCACCTTTTCGTCCGCTGACTTCTGAGGAAGAAGTTGAAATTATTCACCGAATTAATGAGTCTAAACCTGATTTTGTTTGGGTTGGTTTAGGTGCACCTAAACAGGAGAGATGGATGGCACAACATCAAGGCATTATAGATGGTTTAATGATTGGGGTAGGCGCGGGATTTGATTATTTTGCTGGGAATATTAAGCGAGCACCTGATTGGATGCAAAATTGTAATCTTGAATGGCTATATCGTCTTTTACAAGATCCGAAAAGATTATGTAAGAGGTATTTTTATACGAATACTAAATTTCTATTCTTATTAATTTTTACATAGAAAACTTATTATCTGCAATGATTTCTCTATTTTTATTAAGCTAGATAATTATTTTGCGGATGATTGGAGATAATAATATGAAAATAGGTATTTTGTATACTAGTATTGGAGGATTTGCTCAAAAAGGATACTATAATGTTCAAGAAATTGGACTAGCAAAGGAGCTTGACAGGTTTTTTGAAGAGGTGATAGTTTACAAAGCAATCTATTTTAATGAGGCATATTCTGTTGAAAAAATTAAAGGTAGTAAAAATTCTTTACTACATCTCATTCCAACACGTAAAATTGGAAACAATGGATTGATTGATTTAAATAAACTTGATACAAGGTTAGATTGTTTGATATATAGTTCTTCAGATCTTCAATTAGCTCTTCCAAAGGTTGAGAAATGGTGCATAAAGAATAATATTCAACTTCTCCCTTATATTGGAGTAGTTGAAAGCCATAGCGAGAATAGATTAAAAAAATTAATTATGGAAATTACATTCTATAGAAATATAAAAGTGTATAAAAATGTGCTCTGTTTAGTGAAAAATCCTCAAGTTAAAAAAAAATTATTGAAATATGGCATTAATGATTGTGAGGTAATCCCAGTTGGGCTGGATTTAGACTTATTAAACTCTGATTATAAGGAAGCGAATGTTGTCGAGCTTAAGGAAAAATGGGGATATACTCCTAATGATAGGGTTCTACTTTTTATAGGGCGTTTGGTTCCAGAGAAAGAACCATTGCAGCTTATTGAAATATATGAAAAATTAACAAGGAAAGACGATTCTTTCAAGCTTCTTATTGTCGGCGATGGATTTTTAAAATTAGAAGTAAAGAAATTAATAACAGAAAAAGAGTTAAATGAGAAAATAACGATAGTGGAAAAAATTCCTAACTTTAAGATTTGGGAACTATATAGAATGGCTGAGGCATTTATAAACTTAAATAGGCGTGAAATTTTTGGAATGGCAATATTAGAAGCCATGTATTATGAATGTAAAGTAGTGGCATGGGAAGCACCAGGACCAAATTACATAATAACAACTAATAGAGATGGGATTATTTGTAATACAGAAAATGAGATAATAAATGCTATATTTAAAAAGGATGAAAAATTAAAGTTAAATTCCCATAAAACTATTCTTGAAAGATTTACATGGAAAGAATTAGTTAAACATATATTATTTCAATGTTATAATACAGATTTCAATAGTTTAAAAGGTGCAAAAAGAAATGGACAATGATAAAAAATTTGTAAAAAAAATAAAGAAAGTTTACAGAGACTTGAACTTCGTAATATCTTATAAAAATAAATCCATTCTTAAAGAAGAGCAAGGAAACCAGCTAATTGTAAAAAAAATTGAAGCGAATCTACCTTGTATGATAGCGAGGCTAGGTTCGGTGGAAACTAAATGCTTGTACCCGTGGATTAAAGGCACAATCCCTTCTGAGAAAGTTTTGATTAATGGAATGTACCAAGCTGGTATTTTCCCTCCAACAAGAGAGGATAATGCTTTGTTTTCTAAAATTTATTCTAACGCAATTTCAGAAGTAGATATAATGGCTCTGTGTAGTGTATATAAAGAAAGAGAAATAGTCAATACCTTTTGTAAGAACTCGACCTTTGTTAAGGCAAGATCGTTAGAACCTTATTATTTTGAAAAACCGTGGTCAAAAACTTTAACAGGGAAGAAAGTTTTAATCATTCATCCATTCATTGAAAGTATTAAAAAACAGTATTTAATAAGAGAAAAAATTTTCATTAATAAAGCAACTTTACCTAAATTTAAGTCACTTAGCCTTCTGTCAGCAGTTCAATCGAATGCAGGTGCCACAAGTGACTTTGATACTTGGCATAGTGCATACGAATTCATGTGTGAGGAAATTTGTAAATTAGATTTTGAAGTTGCATTAATAGGCGCAGGTGCATATGGTTTGCCATTAGCAGCGCACGTTAAGACAATCGGAAAAATCGGAATTCAAATGTCAGGGGCAACCCAAATACTTTTTGGGATCAAAGGAAAACGATGGGATGATCATCCGATTATTTCAAAGCTTTATAATGAGAATTGGATTCGCCCCTCTTTAGAAGAGACACCACCTCAAATTGATAAGGTAGAAGGCGGAAGTTATTGGTAATTCAAGATAAGAGGAGATTGTAATGTTTAATGTAGTTGTCATTTTAACTTGTTTTAACAGAAAAGAGAAAACATTGAATTGCATTAAAAGTTTAATAGAGGGAAATCAGAATATAGAATTTAACTTTGTCATTGTTGATGATTGTAGCACAGACGGAACAATGGAGGTATTGAAAAAACTTCCATATCAATTGAATATTTTATCTGGAAACGGAAGCTTGTATTGGGCTGGCGGTATGAGATTGGGTATAAGATATGTTTTAGAAAATGAAAAAGAGTATGATTACATTTTATTTGTAAATGACGATGTTGATTTTTTTAAGAACATAGTACAAGATTTAATAACACAAGAAAATAGAAAAAACGCTATTATTGTAGGAGCTACTTGTGATATGAATAATGAATTTACATATGGAGGGGTGAAAATGCTAGGTGGTAAGAAGAAAGGATATTATACATCTGTGCAACCTGCTTTCATGAATAAATGTGATACGTTTAATATGAATTGTGTTTTGGTTTCTAAACAAGTATTTATAGCTTTAGGAAACTTTGATGAAAAATATAAACACTCCTTAGCAGACTTAGATTATGGTTTAAGAGCAAGCCGGAATGGGTATGAAATCTTTTCTTCCAATAAATTCGTTGGGATCTGTTTAAAGAATCCAATTAAAGGGACTTGGCAAGATGTTTCATTAAGTAGGATTGAAAGAATCAGGAGAAAGGAATCGGTAAAAAACGCTCCATTTAAGCCTTGGTTTTATTTTTTGAGAAAACATTATGGGATTTTTCATGCACTTCGGTATTCTATTACACCGTATATAAGAATTTTAATTGGAAAGTAAATAAACTGAAGAAGCAGGAGGGAACATGAAAATTAAAATTGATGTATTTTCATTAAAACACTATTTATTGATGCTTCTTATGCTTCATTTTCACGGGGCTGTTATCACACAAAATCATCAAAATATTTTCATTCTTTGCTCACTTCTTATTTCAATTACATTTATCTTTAAAACCAGAATATTAAAGAGAAAATTAGATAAATTTTTATTATTTTTAATTGTTTTGAGTTTTTCTTTGTTTTTAACTGTAATTTTAACAGAAGGTTCTTTGTCAATCTTTTCAGTACTTAATATTTTAAATAGGTTTTTACTAATCTATACGATTTATCTTTATGATAAAGAGAATTTTTTAAAGAGATTAGTTAAATTATCAGTTTGTCTTTCATTTATAAGTTTAATTTTCTTTTCAATTTCATTAGTGCATTTAGAAACTATTAGAACCATTTCCCTTGAAATTCCACAAATTGGATCTTCACGAATTTATCTTTGGAATCCAGTGTTTTCTGTGTTATCAAGAGATTACGATAGAAATATAGGAATCTATGGAGAGCCTGGGCTTCACCAAATTGTTCCTAATACAATTTTGTTTCTGTTGCTGTTCTACAATAATAAAGATCTTGGTATTGAAATAGAGCAGAGAAAAAAATATATTATAATTATTTTAGTAACAATTGCTACTATACAATCAATAACAGGATATTTTGCTACAGTGGCAATTTTAATTGGTTATTTTATTCAATTAAAGTCAGTTGAAAAAAGAGGGCTACAAAAGCTATTCTTAATTATTGCTTTTGCTTTTATTCTTGTTGCCACATATCAAGGACCTGAGGGCATTATTACAAGCCAGTTTTTAAATACTGTGATAAGTTCTGAAGGCGATTTTGATTTGAACGCTTCTTCAGGTCGTTCAAGAACGGTGGCTATGAGCGCTGATTTAAGGATTGCTGGTGATTTTCCTCTGGGAGTAGGCTTTGAAAAAATGGGGGTAATTTGGCGAAGTTATTTAACAGATGAAATTCCAGACATCTCATCTCCTGTTGGTTTGACTAGATCATTAGCTACAATTGGAATCCCATCCACATTACTGATATCATGGTTTTATATTTGGAATGGCTGGAAAAATAAAAAAGATTATATTTCATATGGTGTTTATTTATTTGTTCTAATTAATACATCTCTTGCACAACCTGTTTTTTGGTTTCCTATGTTAATGATTTTACCACTAATAGAAAATAAGAATTTACCTATTGAAACAACATTGAAAAGAGGGGATGTATTATGAAGGAGCAATTGGTTAGTGTTATCATTCCAACCTATAAAAGACCAGATAAGCTAAAAAGAGCATTGGAAAGTGTTTTAAATCAAGAATATAAAACCTTAGAGATAATTGTAGTAGATGATAATGGAAAAAATACTTTGGAGCAAATTGCTACAACTAATATAGTCATTTCTTTAAAAGATAATCGCCTAAGAAAAATTGATCATTCTTCAAATAAAGGTGGATGTGCAGCAAGAAATACTGGGATCAAAAATGCATCAGGAAGCTTTATTGGTTTCTTAGACGATGATGATGAATGGCAACCTTCATTTATTAGTAAAGTAATGCATAAGTTTGAAAAATCATCTAGTAATGTTGGAGCAATTTATACAAGCTTAATTCTAAAGAATCACCGCTATAAACTATTACAAAAAGTTGATGTAGGATTATACAATGAAAATGTTCATGATAAAATTAAGTCAGGATGGTGTCCAATCAGTACGTCCCTTTTTGTTATTAAAAAAGAATGTTTTGAATATGCAGGGTTATTTGATGAAAAATTAAAAAGCTTTCAAGATTTTGATATGTGGTTAAGGATTTCCAAAAAGTTTAATTTTGATTATGTGGACGAGGAATTAGTAGTTAAAAATCAATTTGAGGGTGAACAAGTTTCTGTTAACCCTGATACAAGAAGCAGGGGATTAGAAACATTGGTTGATAAATGGAGAAAAGAGTATACTGAGGAAGAAATACAATATTTAATTAATAAATTTTCGATTTCAATTTATGAGAATTATATTTTAAAATATTTAATCGAGAAAGATAAAAAAACCGCGAGATCTTTTTTTAAAAATTATTTGCAAATTAGTGATAATAAAAGAAGAAAATTAGTTTTATGTGGAACGATAATTTTTGGAAAATGGTTTTATGATTTAATAATGAAAATTAATATTAAACTAAAAGGGAATAAAATTTCTAATTTCTAAAAAGGAAGTGGAAGTGATGGAGCAACCATTGGTTACGATCATAATACCAGTATACAATGTTGAAAGTTATTTATCCGAGTGTCTAGACTCTTTATTAAATCAAGATTACAAAAGAATTGAAATTATTGCAGTAAATGATGGAAGTACAGATAAAAGCTTGATAATTCTTGAATATTATAGAGATTTTTTTGAAAATTACATAATTATTAATCAAGCAAATCGAGGTTTGTCAATGGCAAGAAATTCTGGTTTGAAATACGTTACAGGAAAGTATACCTATTTCTTAGATTCAGATGATTATATATTATCATCAACGATTGCTAATTTGGTGAGCCTATCAGAGGAAAATAACTTAGACTTAATAAGATTTAATGCAACTCCTTTTCTTGATGGAAATAAGGATATGGAAATTATTGAAAAAAAATATGAAAACATTAAATTTTGTAATTGTGATAAAATTTATAATAATAGAGATTTTTTAGAAATAAATACTAATAATATTAGTGTTTTTCAGGCTCCTGTTTGGCTCTATTTTATAAAAACAGAAATTATAAAAAAAAATAATTTAACTTTTATCCAAGGATTGCTTCATGAGGATGAATATTTCACACCATATGTATTAAAATATTCTAACCGTATTATGTTCGATAAAACACCATACTTCCAAAGAAGATACAGAGAAGGTTCTATCATGCACAATATAAATTTAAGTACTAAATCATTTGAATCCAAACTAAAAATTATTGAGCTCTTTGGAAAAGAAAGAGATTCGAACTTATCATTTCAAAAGTTTATTAATAAAAGGCAACAATTATTATATATTTCTTTATTCCCATATGTAATAGATGAGAAATTAAAAAAGGAAGGTATAAGAGAAATTCGTAAAGATTTGATTTGTAATAAATTTTTTTTAGATATAAATATTAAAATAATAAATAGTAAAAAAAAAATCAAAAGATATTTGAATTATTTTTTTAAGTATAAGAAAGGAAACTCTCTATGAAAGAAGCTTTTAAAAAAAAATATCCAACCTTCTTTAATATAATTAAAAAGGTTAATAATTATTTTAAAATCAAATGGAATTATTATTGTATACTGCACCGATTTATGAAGTCACCTTATTCTAAATCCCTCCGTACTAAAAAAAAGTTTATTATTTTTGGAACACCTACACATGGAAATTTAGGGGATCAAGCTATTGTAAAGGCTGAGGAGGAGTTTTTAAAACAACATTATCCTGAGTATACGATTATTGAAGTTCCTGTTTACAAAACGAGCTTAGATGTATACTTTTTGCGGAATATCTTTCGGAAAGGCGATCTGATTTTCTTGCATGGTGGTGGTAATATAGGAGATTTATATTTATCTAATGAGATTGCAAGAAGAAAGGTTTTACAAGTAATGAAAGGCAGACCTATAATTCAATTTCCACAATCATATACGTTTACTTCTTCAAAAGCTGCTCGTCAAGAAAGAAAAATGTCTCAAAAAATATACTCTTCTAGTAAAAACAATTTCACATTAATAGCACGTGAAACAAAAAGTTTAGATTTGTTTAGGAAATATTTTCCTGATAATAGAATTTTATATACTCCTGATATTGTTTTAATTCTTAACGAGCGAAAAAAAATTGAACGTAAAGGGATTTTATTATGTTTGAGAAGCGATTCAGAAAAGGTGATTTCTGAAGAAAATCAGAGCTTAATGATAGATTGTTTAAAAGAAATATATGATGAGGTCAACCTTACTGACACAATGGTAGAATTTACAGTTGACAAAAAAACTAGAGATATTGAATTAGAGAAAAAGTGGGATGAATATCGTCGATCTAAAGTAGTCATAACAGATAGATTACATGGAATGGTTTTTGCCATTTTAACTGGCACTCCATGTATTGTTTTTGATAATTATAATTCAAAAGTAAAAAACACATATTATGATTGGTTAAGTGATTATGAAAAAATTAAATTTGTTGATGTATTAAATGATTTTTCTGTAAATAGAATTTTAGAGATCATTAATGAAATCAAAGATGGGTTAGTTCCCCCATTTACTATGAAAGATAAGTATTCACCATTATTAGATGAAATAAATAAACATCTTATAAATTGAGGAGGTACACTAGCGAGCGCCACAAAATATAGTATCTAGGCTGTCTTTTGACTGCAATACTTCATCGACTCCTTCTCACGTACCTCCTTGGTACGCCTATCGTCTCTTCGTCTTGTAGCCAAAACCCTAGCCTATTTACTACACTTTATGGCTCTCATCAGTATAATATAGTGTAGCTTCAATATTGTGATCTTAGAAAATGAGGGTGTTTAACTGATGAACAAAAATTGTTTTATAATAAAAAAAACGATAGTTGAAAATAATACAATTAAAAATTACTATGAACTATCAGGAGAGTGGAGTCGTTTTTTTTCAAAAGAAAGAGAGTTTATGTTAGAATATTCTAGCCTAATTAAAAATGTTGATTTAAGTATTTCAAATATTCCTATAATTTGCAACATTTTACCTATGGTTTGGGTATTTGATGCTGAATTAATAGTTGATGAAATTGATGCAGATTTTTGGTATTGTATCTCAAGTTTAAAAAAAGGATACATGGATATGTATTCTGAAATGAAATTCAGGGGTAAAGTTACTGCTAAGAAGATTGTACCACATAAACATTTAAGTGCTAGTAACGTTGCATGTATGTTTAGCGGGGGTGCAGATGCGTTTCATACAATGTTATCACATATTAAAGAATCTCCAGACTTAATATCAATTTGGGGTGCAGATGTGGATATTGATAATGTGAATGCTTGGAGTGTAGTAGAAAATCATATAACGAATACAGCTAGTGACTATAATTTGAAAAGTGCTTTTGTTAAATCTTCATTTAGAAAAATGATAAACGAACAAGAACTTAATGAATTTGTAATACCTTTGGCAAAAGATAATTGGTGGCATGGTTTTCAGCATGGTATTGGAATATTAGGGCATGTAGCTCCTTATGCATACAAATATCAAATTGGCAAATTATATATTGCATCAAGCTTTGTTGAGGCGCAAAAGGGGCAATATACCTGCGCCTCCGATCCCACAATTGATAATTATTTGAGATTTTGTGGTTGTACTGTCATTCATGATGGTTATAGTTATACACGTCAAGATAAAATACAACAAATTTGTGAATTTTCAAGGAATAATGAGTATAAGCCGTATTTAAGAGTCTGTTGGAAGTCGAAAACAGGCAGAAATTGTTGTAGTTGCGAAAAATGTTTTCGAACTATTTTAGCTATTTATGCGGAAAGGCAAAACCCGCAAGACTATGGTTTTGAATATTCTGATAAAGAATTTAAAAAAATGATTTCAAACTTTAAATATAAATTGAAAAGTAGAGAAAAGGAAGTAGGAGTATTGAGGTATGCTCCTATTCAAAAAGCAATGAGAAAGAATTACCACCCTTATGAAGTAGATTACCGATTAAAATGGTTTTATGATGTTCATATAGAAAAAATTAATAAAACAATTTACACTAGATTAACTACTTTAGTGAAGAAAATGTCGAAAAATAAAATATAAAATTTAAAAAGAATTTTTCGATTTTCAAGGAAGAGGTCGCAACATGAAAGTCAATAATTCAAAAGTATCTAACGAATTAAAATTATCTTTTATTACTAAAAATATTTATATGGGGACTATTAACCGAATTATAACTATTTTTTTAAGTTTTATATCTCGAACAGTTTTCATCCAAGTTTTGGGGTTACAGTATTTAGGAATAGGAAATCTTTTTGTTAGTATTTTACACGTGCTATCAATGGCTGATTTAGGATTTCAGTCAGCAATTGTTTATTGCATGTACAAGCCGATTGTAAATAAGGATAATGTTACTTTATCTGCATTAATGACTTATTTTAAAAAAATATATAGAATAATCGCAATAGCTGTTTTAATTATAGGTCTTTCTCTTATACCATTATTGGATCAAATTGTGAATTTAGAGCAACCAATTGACAACCTGCTCATATTTTATTTAATGTATTTAGCTAATACTATTGCATCTTATCTTTTTATTTATAAGACAACAATTACAACCGCTCATCAAAAGTCCTATCTTTTAAATTCCTATGATATTATTTTTACAATATTACAAGTGGGATTGCAGATTATCTTGTTGCTAATTTTCAGAAATTTCATCTTGTATCTGTTCATTCAGTTATTAGGCACATTCTCACGAAATTTTTACAAAGCTTATCGTTCAGAACAACTTTATCCATTTATTAGAGAAAAAGTCCAAATTAACAATGATTTAAAAAAAGAAGTGATAAATAATGTGAAATCCATGTTTGTTTATCGAATTGGTGCTACCTTACTCAATAATATTGATAATATATTCATATCTATTTTGGCTGGAACAATTTGGATTGGTTATTATTCAAATTATATTTTAGTAGTTACTGCGTTAACCACTTTCATTACAATTGTTTCTAATTCAATAATTGCAACCATTGGCAATATTAATGTAAATACTGATATACAACGACAGTATAAGATTTTCAATGCTCTTAATCTATTATTATGGTGGATTTTTTCATTGTGTGCAACCTCTCTTTTAGTCTTATTCCAAGACTTTATTGAAATTTGGTTAGGGAGTGAGTTTCAACTATCTTACATTATTGTTTTGGGAATTGTATTGAACTTCTATCTTCCTGGCACTCTCAGAGCCATTTCAATTTTTAGAGATACAACGGGAATGTTTAAACAGACAAAATATATATATTTAATTACATGCATACTTAATCTTATTCTATCATTTTTAATGGGGAATTTATGGGGGTTGGCTGGTATTCTTTTTGCTACTGTTTTTGCAAGATTATTGACAAATTTTTGGTTTGAACCTTACATTATCTTTCGGAACTATTTTAAAATTTCACCTTTTACTTATTTCAAAAATCAAGGCATATATTGGTTGACTTTTAGTATTGCAACTATTGGCACTCTTTTTTTAGGAAGCATGCTTAATTTCAATTTGTTTTTAAACTTTTTAATCAAAATATTTCTTTGCTTACTAATACCAAACGCTTTGTTTTTAATTATGGCGAAAAAAAGAGATGAATTTCAGTACATAAATATCATGATAAGTAAAATAATGAATAGGAGAAAAATCTTAGAATGAAAGTTAGGAAGGATCACAAGTCAGTGTTTTAGACATTATTCGCAACAGTATTAAAAGCATTTATATGCTAGTAAAACTTTTTGGAGGCGTAGAAAATGAAATTAGTATTACTATCAGGCGGCTCAGGCAAACGCCTATGGCCATTATCAAACGACATGCGTTCAAAACAATTTCTTAAGGTATTAGAAAATGAAGAAAATGATTTCCAATCAATGGTAGAACGTGTTTGGAATCAATTAGAAAATGTCAATTTAGAGAAATCAGCCGTAATCGCAACTTCAAAATCTCAAACTGAGATGATTCATCGACAACTTGGAGCAGATGTTCCACTCATAATCGAACCTGAAAGGCGAGATACTTTTCCTGCCATTGCGCTAGCTAGCTCGTTTTTATATTCTGAGCAGGCAGCTGACCTAGATGAAACAATTATTATATTACCAGTAGACCCGTATGTTCAAGATAATTTTTTCGAGAGGGTAAAAGACCTAGATAGAGCATTAAAAAATTCAAATGCTGAATTAGCATTAATGGGGGTCAAACCCACTTACCCTTCCTCAAAATATGGCTATATTGTACCAGATCAAAGGGAATCTCAAACTGACTATTTTAAAGTTAATCGGTTTACAGAAAAGCCTAGTGAGGAAAAAGCAGCAACTTTGATTGAGCAGCATGCTATGTGGAATTGTGGTGTATTTGCGTTCAAGCTAAGTTACTTGATTGACATATTAAAAGATTTAAAATTACCCACTTCGTATAAAGAACTGTCAAAAGATTACCACAAGCTCCCCCAAATTAGCTTTGACTATGCAGTAGTTGAGAAAGCCAAACACATTGTTGCAATCCCCTATGAAGGCTATTGGAAAGACCTAGGTACTTGGAACACATTAACAGAAGAAATGGCAACACCACAAATTGGAAAAGGAGTAATTAGCCAAGATTCAGAAAATACACACCTAATCAACGAATTAGGTCTCCCAGTAACAGTAATCGGACTATCTAATGTGGTAGTAGCTCTTAGCCCAGATGGTGTCTTGGTTGCCGACAAAGCATCTAGCCCCAAAGTAAAAGACATGATAAGCGATTTCGATAATATTCCAATGTATGAAGAAAGAATGTGGGGATGGTCAAAAGTTTTAGATTATGCAAAATACGAAAACGATGAAATGGTAACAAACCG
>Ga0123355_10011798_pt1 | contig 13498 bp, 6 predicted proteins | sample TergutEmb28metaG_3_FD_89872 | JGI IMG/M metagenome (GOLD analysis project Ga0123355, IMG submission 89872) | Embiratermes neotenicus P1 segment gut microbial communities from Petit-Saut dam, French Guiana - Emb289 P1 | ecosystem: Host-associated > Arthropoda: Insects > Digestive system > Gut ...
AAAAAGAATATGGTGAGGGGGGGTAAAAATAAAAAAAAAATTTGTAATAAAGAAGGGTTGGGGGGGGTTGTGTGGGGGTGGGGGGGGGGGGGGGGGGGGGGGACAGCAATGAATGATGACGGAGCCTGCAAGCTATCAGTCAAAAAAATCATCTCTTTACCACATTTCAACAGCGTATTTTGGGAAATTAATGCACATAATGAACAGCAATATCCTCTGCCTCCTCCGACCCACATTTGACAATTAAGTAATGGGGCACATACAGGATTTCGCAGGGTATCGTGTACTGCCACAGAACATGAGTAAAAGACCACTGATCATGGAGCCAAACAAGAGTAGAAATAAGGTAAGTGTGCATAATTAGGCAACACTCCATGAAGGCGTATGGGGAGTGGAAGTATAGATCCAGCCATTCTGAAACCGAGCGTTAACGTGTTTATAGTGCTTCAGGTGACTTATGTCCTTAACATTTTTCAACTATAACTTGATGTTTATTTTCAATCATCGAATATGCATTAAGAAACCAGCCCATGTCCACCCTATTCATTTGATAATCATTAAAATATAAGAACAAAATTACCAATGAAGTTTCCTCGCCATCTAATTTTCCTCATCCTTTTGATACTTAATCTCCTTCAGCACCAAACACTGTCATACCAGAGCAAGTTTATTTCATTTTGGCGCGCAACAGCCCCCAGTGGGCCATGGCCTCCTCATTCACGAGGTTTCTAAATCACACAGGCGGTAGGACTCCTCTGGCTGAGTGATCAGCTTGTCGCAGAGACCTCTACCTGACAGTACACAACACTTACAACATAAAAATATTCATGCCCCCGGTGGGATTCGAATCAACAATCTCAACAGGCGAGCGGCCACAGATCTATGCCTTAGACCGCGCGGCCACCGGGACCGGTACCAGAGTAAGTAGAAAGAAAAAATAAACCTTGTATAAATAGGTCCAAAAGTTATTTTTCTGTCCTTATGTTGCTTAGGAATTGTTACGAACTAGAAAAGAAGATGACATCAGTGCCACATGCGTTTCGGTTGTAACTAAATGTCTTAAACATTCCTTATTGCCTATTGTTATTGTAACACATTTAGTATTGTTACACAAGTATGGATGTCTTCAAAGGACTTTTAGGTCACTGATTCTTAATACTTTTGTTGTAAAATTTGTTCACAACATTCTCCAATTCGAGTCTCAAAAAAGTCTTATTTAGTTAATAGATAAGCAACGCGTCTCCTTTATCTCGTCCGCGAGTAAAGGAGCTTTATCGTATAGACATTCTGTATGCTCCGGTACATCCGTCGACAAATATCGTACTTTTGGGATAGCATGAAAGAGACACCCTTTATTAATGAAATATAAAATACATGTAAACCAATTTCCTTCAATAAAATATGTAAGCATGAAATCTTACGTCTATTTTAAAGGGGCTTTTTGCCCCAAATTGTTGTCAATACTACGAGTAAAGGTTCCATATCTATTTATGTCTACTTCAGTGAAATATGTTTAAGTTGCTGTCTCTATATAACAACGATTGCATTGCGTTTGTTGTACGTTGAAGTTGAAGGACTTGAAGAAAGCCAAAGAAGCTTAACTGAGACATTATGTGACTGACTGCTGAAGGCGGATGGTGCTTAAGAGGGCAGAAAACGTCGTGTCCGTTCGGATAGAGGTAGACAAAATTGGGAGGGTACCGTCTCTACCCTCATCAGAAAATACTGACTGCTATTTGATTGGGATGACTTTAAAAAAATAAAGAAAAACCCCCGTCCGGGTAACCGATGTCTCCGACGAGATTCAAACATGGTACCTCCAAAATACACGCCTATAATCTTATCACTGAATCAGCCTTCTCGTAATACACAGGCCTAACTTCGTTTTAGCTAACAGGCTGATAAAATTTCAACATTTAACGCTAATTGGCGCCTTTATTTCCTTTATTTCAAGTACGCATCACGTGTAATTATCTGAATTCACACGCTCGTATACAAAGAAAAGTTTAAAATTCAAACTTGTCGACTCTTGCCGCAGGCTCTCATCATTTGCACACAATAGTGGAGAGAGGATGAGTTAGGCAGCGCTCATCTCAAAACTTTTCAACATGGAGAATATCAGAGCAGCCAGTGATAACGTCTAAATGCTCCCAGCTATGCAGAAGAAAAAAAGAAGAGGGAAGCAGATAGTCAGGTCACAACAATCTTGTCGTGAGCTGTTCTAATAACGTAGTACTGAAAATCTTGACGTTTCGGGACTCCTTGTGCACATTTAGCGCCCCCTCCCGTAAGTGAAATACAAATAACAGCACCTGAAACTCGACAAGAAGGAAATAAGTTTTCCAATAGGAAGTTTGCAAACTTATCGACCACAATTATAAGAGCACACTTTTCATTACCTTCTAAACTAGATACTTAATTAGCCAGCTTGTAATGGTACTAGTTAATGTGCCTCCGTGGCGGACAGGAATTTTTCCAGGTATCCAGGAGAACTACGGAAATCATTAAGAATTTTATCCAATGGACGTTTACCTCCATTCATCCATACGTCTTTAAGGCTTCTGGTTTTAAGATAATTAAACCAACATATAGAAGCCTGACTTTTGGAGGAAGAGGAGGAGCACCACTTTCTTAAGATCTCCAACGTTTACCCGCTTGTCCTTCTGATAAAGATTAATGGGATAGAGAATATGTTAGAGTGGTGACAGATACTAGACTAGTGACTCTAATTTCGGTAGTGCTTGTATTAGGCATTACCAACGTCAAGGAAAGGGCTTGTCTTTGAGAACCTGATAGTCGCTCAGATCTTCGAGAAAATCCTTTCTTTAGGATTCCGTTCTTCTGTGATACGGTGCTGTGTCAATCGGTAAGCAGATGTCGAAACGAAGAGGGTACCCCTGAACTGGTATCAGATTATGGGCACAAAGTGCCGATTTTGAAGCCTAAGTGCATCGAGACCGTAAGGGCTCGAACGTAATTGCTAATAAATAAATAAATAAATAAATAAATAAATCAAACGGATGCCAACATTTCGACACAATATAGTGTTCTCATATACTAGGGTCGGAATGTTCTAAAATTGCTTCCACGGGGTATTTTGACGCTTGCTTGAGGATAGTAGGTACCTGAAGAACGTCGTGATAGAGAAGATCAGAGTTTTGACCTTTACCACTGACACAATCTTAAAACAACTCCAGGCTTGTATGAAACCTGAAGTATCATTATTGTCTGTCACAGTAATCCGTATTTGGAATCCATCTTGAGCCACAAGAACTCACAGCACACCCTCACACTTTCTTTCTCGAATCCAGTAATTCATCAAATTTTGGTCACCTCCAAAAACTGCTAATCTTTTTAAAAACGCGACCCCAGTACCAGTGTCTATTCAGCCCCTCATTTAATACATGATATTGTTTGGATTATTTTGGGAGTTCTTCATTCATCAGCAGAATATGGCCTATAAATATCCAGGCTCTAAATCCTTTAAAGCACCAAATGACTAAACATAAAACTGCATTCGGTTGCACAGTGTCCTATTCCCATAATATTACAAGATATACACCTGTTATTTCCCTAAATGTACCAATCAGAAGAATGCTGTCAAAGACCCAGTGTGTTTCGTGTGAATAATGAAATGAATCTCTAAACATACTGGCGTTAGTTGAGTAAAGAGAGACCAACTTGATGTCACTTGCTTTATTATTTCTTTATATAATGCTCAACATGTTTCGGATGTTAATACATCCATCCACAGGAGCTTGCGACTTATGTGTTGAGTTATTTCGTGGGTTACATTGATCTGGTTCGATGTGTGTTGGAGTTACGTTGTGGTATGGCTGTGGTGGTGTGGTATCCGTATGCAGGTTGAAACACGTAGTGCTTCAACCTGCATACGGACACCACACCACCACAGCCATACCACAACGTAACTCCAACACACATCGAACCAGATCAAAGTAACCCAAGAAATAACTCAACACATAAGTCGCAAGCTCCTGAGGATGGGTGTATTAACATCCGAAACATGTTGAGCATTATATAAAGTAATAATAAAGCAAGTGATATCAAGTTGGTCTCGCTTTACTCAACTATCAAGATGATGCATGGTCCAATAAACATAAGATACTGGCGTTAATTTTAGAATTGTGAGATTTACAACTGCTCGTAATGTCACTCCTACCCCCCTCCCCCTTAACATCTTGGTCCTATTCTTATTCCCCCAACCCCCTTCGTACTTTATGATAAAATCCTTCTACTCTTATCGTTTCATGACAATAGTTTCAATTTCGGCAGCGGAGAAGCAGTGCAGTCATATTTGTGTATGCGAGTGGACACTTTTTTGTTTTCTCCTGTCCTGTCTAGTTAGGGCTGTGCAACAATTCGATTTTAAATTCACCATAAGGTGAGCACCTAACAAATTGCGACAGGGGAAGTGACAGAGATATGCTTGTAGCACGAATTTACGATTTCTCCTCAAGGCTAAAGAGGAGAGAAACAACCCTACCTACAATATTAGTGTCCAATATGTTCTCGTCACTAGAGGACAGTACGTACTTCGGAATTTGCCAATTCGCGTTCCATTATCCAAATCATCCGTCTAACTTAATCATCCTAATAATGCGTGTCGAAAAGCACAAAGTAATCAACATAAGACAAATTATTCCCCTAATGCTCTCTGTCACCTCTATTCACTCATTTCTGAAGGCTGCCAAGTCCGCTTTGCGTCGGGTACAAAGCATTGATTGGACCGCCTGCAACTCACGACGTCTAACCCATGGTAATTCAGAATACGAAACAGCTTTATTTTCTTTCTGACAAATAGATTAAATCTGTAATAGCCAATGAAGGTTTTGAAGCTTCTACAATTACAGTTATTTTCCAGAACAAAGGTTTATAGAAATATTTTGCCAGGAGTATTAAAATATTTTACAGATATAACAAACTCATTACCTCCATTGTATCCTTCCGCCTCCAGCACAATACGCTCTCCTTCATTATCTGTCCAATCGCCGATTATATTTATGGGGTTAATGAGGAAAAAGCCACAAATTTATGGAGTTAATAAGGAAAAGCCTCAAATTGTTTATAATTTTCTTAAAAAGTATCTAATTCTTTACACTGAATTGGTTTACATCTCTGGTTTGAATACTCATACACGTACACACACACCGCTATCTTTCTTTCCGTTTTGTATATTCACCCTTTACTTATTAACTGCATATTATCTGTACCAGAACTTGGCTGTTTACATATGTTGTGCGAATATTGACAAAGGGCGTGGTCTTATTGAATGACTTAACAGGGGATAAATGCACTGAAAATGAGATGGTAATTCCTTGGGACGTCGCAAGAGAGCCATAGCTTGCTAACCCATAATCTATGCACGTCATACGTGTCGTTCTAAAAATTAATCTCCAACTGACAAGGAATACCTCAAAACTGAAGGCCATGTTGAAAATAGAAACCTATTTGGTTGTTAAAGAAGCGCAGATTATTCCATAAACATTTCGAACACAACGAAATCTTTTCTCAGTGACGTAAATAGAAACACGGATTGAAGCTTTAGTCCATGAGACAGCGACTGTTTCAAGTAATTACAAACAGTTCCCAGACGTTTCTGCTTCCTCTAACACTTGGTCTCTGTTTCCATCAACCGACAAAAACAGCCATTTCTATTTCTCTATTTATACGTATTGTTTCTTTTTTAATGATCCTGTGCTTCTTCCCTGCATTCATAACTCAGGCTGTCTTCGCTAATTCCTGTCACTTGTTTCATGCACTCCCTCCTTCTGTCTATCCAGAAAATTCTTGCGTGCTTAGAGCATTAGTAACGATACCCTTCTTAGTTTCACTATGTCGTTCCTTCTCTTCGCATGCAACAATTCCTGAGGGACTGAACAGATCTTCATGAAATTTGGACTACGGAGCTTTACTAAAATACGGATATATGTAAAAATTTGTTCCAACTAAGACAAAAAGAGAGAAACATTTAAATGGGGAGTAGAGACACAGTGCGCAAGTCGGTAAATATGCAGCGAAAAATAATTCGAACTAAATTTGTGGAGGAAAGACAAAAACAAGTTATATGCCTGATACACACCTTTGGTAGTTCCACGTTCTTAAACGGGAGCCGGGATAGCTCAGTCAGTGTAGTGACTAGGATACGGAATAACCAACAAGGAAATCGTGGTTTGATTCTTTGCAGAACCAAGAGATGCCTCTTTTCTAAAAAAAGGGTCTATATCCGCTCTAGAACCCATCCATCCTTTTGCTCAAAGGGCTCCGGTGTTTCTTCCCACGAGGAAAAAGCGTCTGGGACGTGAAGCTACAACTCACCTCTATCTAGGGCCGAGGTTAAGAATAAGTGGGGTCATTCCTCCACGTGCCTTCATTCCGTGCACAGCAACAACGTTACAGTTGGGTTTTCAGTACTTTATTAAACAGAAGTTTACCTTTATTTAGACTGACAGGCAGTAACGAAAGAACATTGCAGAACACGTCTGCGAGTCTTCCGTTTATTTTCAACTTTTTCTTTCGGTAATTACTTAACTCGGTAATTTACTCCGACGTCAAAACAAATTCGTTTATTTTTTCTTAACTTAGGTTCTGTGTGTGATTATTCTCAATGTCAAAGGTCAATTTCCATAAATTTGTGTTCTCATGTTCTACAGAACGTCTCGGTTCGTTTCACCGTTTATATACGACCAATTAAACACAAGTTTTATGCAAGTACCTACGATTCCCTCCACATTTACTGACTGATGACAAACATTTCAAGGAACTCGCTGCCTTAGCTTTCAAAGCGGCAACTTACGTAAGAAGGGGCTCTCACTGATATCTCTGGGCCACGTCTTCCTTCCAATCCCTTGACGTTTTGGCCGCAACTTGATATGGTTCGTTTCCCTACCCTATATGCATACATATAAACTGCCATTCTAAAAAAAGTGGCTTATACCCATCCTGACGACAGAAGCAGCGAGTTCTTTCGAAACGTTAGTAGGCGTGTCTATCTGGCACACTATATCGCATTATAATGCAAATTTGCACAGCCGTGACACTTAAAAAAATTAAAAAATTAAATTCATTAAGTAAAGACGAAGATTAATAGAAAAGTTTAATTTAGTTCTTGCAGTAAAACTAAATAGATGCACTAATTTCTCAAATTTATTTTTGGAATAAAACTCTACATGTTTCAGACAGTTCCCCTGTCCATCATCAAGAGTTTTTCACTGTATACACAGCAATAGTATATGTTATACAGGTTTGCTGTGTGCGCAGTGAAAAACTCCTGATGATGGACAGAGGAACTGTCCCAAACATGTAGAGTTTTATTCAAAAAACAAATTTGAGAAATTAGTGCATGTAATTGGTTTTATTATATGAATTTATCACGATGCAGGCCAACATCAAATTCAATGTAATTTAGTCTAACATAATTTTGTTACATAAACAATTTAAGAGAACATAGCTACATGTTTCGGCTTGTAGAAGCCATCTTCAGGCTTTGACTTAAAGGATTGCATATATAATTAACAACGCTTTAAAACGACGAGATTTCGGTTACATAAAGATGTTAGTAAGATATATTAAAATACAAAACACAGAAACATAAAGTGAACATGTAAGACAACACAGATATCAGCAACGAGATGGTACTGTACAATTCCAAGGTCAGGTCTTATTCAGGACGCCTAAATTCTACTACTTAAGGGTTGACTTTTGTCCCTGACACTCGTTAAATATATATGCCTCCAAAGTTAGCTACAAAAAGTCTGCGGTTTGTCCATATGGTGTGTTTATATGTTTCGTATAATGCTTGCAACAAGCAGCGACTCTGTCACTGCCAGCGTTAACTACAGGGGTTTTAAAAATAAGAATTGTGTTTACTGCGCCGTGCGAAATGAAATTTTATGTATAAGTTACTTTAATATTAGCTTTAAAAGGGTAACGCAACGAGAATTAAAGCGTTGAAATACTGCTGCAGTAAACTTTTACAGCCTAAAACAAAATGGTAATTCCTACCTCTGGTTGAGGTTCATGAAGATAGACCTTGCAAGAAACCATAGTGTTAATGGGACATTATAGAATTTGACGAGCAATTTTTCCTGAACCTGCATCCAACGAAATCTCAATTTCTGCAGAAAAAATTCATAACATAAGCCTAATAATAACAACATGGAGCGGTGTTATTAAAAAGACGCTCCACAGAACCCTGGGGATTCCGTGAGTTCCGCCACGGACTTTTGCTAGTTCCGCAAAAACACGTTCTGTTCTTCATAATGAAGCTGATAAATGTGTTTGTGACAAAAAAAATTAATCGAATTTTTAATTTAATTTACATCTTCCAGCATAAATGGCTTTGATTTAATTTCAGCTTATTTAACCAACAATAATAAGGGAGCTTTTTAAAAAACTAAGGCGAATATTTTAATTTATTATAATTTTTGGCAAAAAATAAATTTTTTCTCTACAGGAAATTCGCGAAAAGTGTCATGTTTATTTAGACTCATAAAAAATGTTAAGACTCCTTGTCTGCGATAACCTGTCCACCGGTACAGAAACATTTATGTCCCGCTCGGCACTGAATAAGGCGGGCTTACTTACATTACGCACTATAAATGCAAACTGAGATGTTAAAATGATGAACACGGCGTCCTTTCAATCTTTTCTAAATAATAAAATGGAAACTGTTGTTTGTGATATAAATATGAATTTTGTAGCGCAACGGCTAAACAATGGCAACATCGAAACCTTTCATTCCACTGCGGATATCTGGTGCCATTTCGTCACTACCGTAACTAAGATATTAAGATTAAGTTTACAAACAAACGAACGAACCACAAGCCTATTAACAACTCGTAATTAAAACACTGCATTGAATATACTGACCGTAAAAGAACTAGTCATGTGACGTCACATGACAGGCAGCCACAATATCCACGCGCTACTCCACGACATCTTACTTTCCTCATTCTTATTCTTAGAGCGAATCAAAAGTTAATTCTATCATTCTTGTAGTGTAGATGAATATAAATTGTTTATTTTTAATGATATCTATTGATTTTTCTCAATACGTCATAAGTAATATCGATTTTCATCGATTACTGTTGTGATGTATTACTATCGATTAATTTCAACCTGAATGTGACGTACTTACACGAAGGTTTTCGTACATGACATATGTCTTCAAATTGACAGTTGACCGATAGCAGTCCTACCTGGCATTAAAAAATTACATTATTCAAATGCTGTTTGACCGTTTTACTGCCGAATGTTTTACAGATCTATTGTCCCTAATCATTTTCTACATTGCAGGCCTAATAAGAAAAAAACATAAAGATTTATCATGAAATTTAAGCAAAAAATTGCCAAAACGTGTGGTAGCCACTTCAGGTAAAGCAATGTGTAAATATTGGTATAGAGTACTTGGATGTTTCTGAAATTTCATTAACATTTTTACAAATATTAAGTCTTTATTGTGTTACAGATCAGTGGGTTTCAGTAACATCGCTAGGATAACTTCCAATCTGGAAATATATTTAAATGATATGAGCAATTTTTTTTACCTTTTCTACGTGTTACTCCTGTTTTGATTACGCAGCTATTACATGTATTCATATTAACGAAGAAAGTAAAGATATCCTGGGCGAAAAACAGGTAATTTTTCTCGTAGGTCTACATGAAAAATTTGTATCTGTTCCCAAAAGTTCGCAGCAAACAAAACATATAAATTCAAAAGTAAACCACTCTCTGTAAAATTCTGGACAGGCCTGATGGTTTCAGGGGGCTGAGGCTACCAGATTTCAAGCCAATAGGCACATGAAGGTGGTAAGGTTGTCAGCCCTACACACTGGCCTCTTTTACCCCCCACGAAATATCCCTGGTAATTATTTCTGTTAGAGACCGAGTCGATCCCAGGGCCATACTGGGGCCGGAATGATTACGTTAGCGAAAAATTCCGACACCATTGACAATCGAACTCGCGACCTGCCGGCTTGTCGTGCAGTACCTCAACAAATAAGCAGAACCGACCTACTGCTCCAAACTCTCAGACGAGACAACATAAGAATATGGAGACTGGATGCGTGGAGATTGCTGCCTGAAATCTAATAACGCAGTTGGAAACTGGGTGGGCTGTTCGATCGGATATCCATTGATCTAACCGGCGACCGTTTCCCCCTTGTTTACTGGCCCATTACTCTTTGTTTGTTTTTGGCTTGTGGACTGCGCTCCAGTCCGGAAAGTGGGACTGCTGACGTCTACACAACATTATTGTACTCTGTTAAATTGGCCATGGCAGTCCCAACTGTTGCTAGATCCGTCAATCAGCTTTCACTCTTGGGCGAAACAGAACTGATAGACAAACACAGCTCGACACGTGTTTGACACAAATATCGCGGTCACCAGGACATCACAACTGACCCAGATTGTGTGTGCTTTGAAAAAAATAACCTGAATATACGGGGAGAAGATCGTTTCCAGCTTCATGTCAGTCAGTAATACGTGATTTCAGAAGATTTATATTGACAGTTCATAGTAAAGTCGTTTGATACAATTTACCTTCGGTGTATACGGTTACTTTAGATGCAAAGTTTGAGGTATGCCTACGGAAAAACGGGGTTTTTCCTACGAATATTAGTACTTGATCAATTTTAACAACGAAAATTAACCTAGATTACAGTTAAATATTCAGTTCGTACCGCACAGTGAACACTCTCCGTCTCGGTTATAAAACCAGTCAGTTAAAGGTGTATAGGGAAATAATCGCTGTTTGTTGTGGGATCCATACAAAATACATATATAAACTGTGTGAGTGGAACGTAGAATTGTTGAATGTTAAAATGGTGGTACATATAGTGACCAATGTGCTTTGAAGGGTTAATATACATTACATGTAAATCCAGTCCACACCGCGCAGTAAACACACTCCGTCGCGGTTACAAAAACCAATCAGTTAATGCTGTATAGGGAAATAATCGCTGTCTGTTCTCAGATCCACACACAACACATAAATAACTGTGTGGGCAGAACGTAGAATTGTTGAATGCTAAAAGTGGTACATAGGACTTTATAGAGTTATGCGATATTTCAGATACTTCAAGATGGTAAACATAAAGAACAGGTCATTCTTGGATGCCAGGTCTTTTATTGCGGTAGAAATGGGAGAAGAAAGAGTTAGTAGTTTCTTAAGGAAAGTGCCAATCCTCTAACAAATTACATGGTCGTTTCCCTCAAGAAAGTAACTATGCAATACTGACTACTAACTAAACTAACTAACCTAACTGACTGACTGACTCACTCACTAACTAACCAATCAACCAACCAAATAACAAACCAACCAACCAACCAACTAACGAACCAAAAAACCAACCAACCAGCAAATTGTACAGATTACAGTCTCTATATAAAAGATGATAAACTTTTAGCTACCAAACATACTTGTCTTTAGAGTATTCAGGATCCTCATTACCGTGTTCACAAGGGCCCACCATTGGACACCATCCAAAGCCAGATGGATCCCAATCTAAATTTTGGTTGCACAAAGCGGTCGTTCTCGTTCAAGTCGTCCCAATAAAACTTGTATTTCTGAAACACCCCCCCCCCTTCCGGAAATACTAAGCAAAATATGGAAATGGAGTTCATTTAACGACAGACGGGAGCCGATGTTCAGATTAGGGCAGATGACATCAGCAAGTCCGTATCATGAGAGGTGACACCAGTTACCCTGGGGCGGTGTAACTGCCTTTGGTTAATTTCCTCTCTAAATTGAAAGGGTCGTCGGCGCCAATGGAGCGAGTTTGAAATTAAACCCTCAGCAGCTCCAGGGACGTTAACTCGTCCAGAATCACCCCTCTCCCCTTCAAACACACATAAACACACAATCTTAAGAGTCAATAAAATTCTTAATTATAAAAACCAGCAGACTTTAATTTAATTAGGATCTTATTGAAAACTGTGCTCACAAAAGTACATTAAGATTTATGCCTCAGTTAGGACCAAGTGTTAACTACTGATCACTATTAATTAACTGCGTCAATAAACTGGAACAAAATTCTGTTCTGTTTATTACTGCTGCGTTCTTCTCTCTCAGGTCTTCTCTACTCTCCTGTTTTGTCTTTTTTTTTCTACCACAGTTTCGTTCCTGCAAGTTTGTGCCAAATTTGTGGCGAGTAACATTAAGGTGACCGAATTAAAAGTGGTGAGATGGGCGCCACATGTAGCATGCGTGTTATAAATATTTTAATTGTTATTCCTTTATAATGGCCCATGAGAGGCCGAAACATGTAGACGTTAAGGATTATTCTCCAGTAACGTATTTGTTGGTTTAATTACTTGGTGTTTAATTAAGAAATATGAAAGGTACAGGCGTCTTGAAAGACAAAGTTGTTCTGTGCGCTGCATCATGGCATACAGTGGGAATACAGGAATATCTTCACTGTATATATGAGGATAGGCCTTAATATCAAATTTGATCTATAAGGAATTTATGCCAAGTTGTGAATTAGATTAAAATAGCTCAGGATGGTTTACATTGGTGAGTTCCTACGAACACTGCGATTAAAATTCGGGCCCATGAAAAGCTGTTGGTTTTTTTAAACAGCTGGGGACTATTAGCTTCTCAAGGAACATTCTGCCCCGTATAGTTAATTAAACTTTATCTTTAATCTACATTAGTGCAACTTTGTAAAATAAGAAATGCAGAACGTAGCGTTTTGTGTATTTTTCGGTAATCCCGAAGTTGGTGTAGGATGAGGATTTCTTGTTGGTTGCTATCAAAGAATATAATATCGCTGTTCAGACATCAGAACTTCCAAGTACTCGGTCCAACCTCCAGAACGCAGTATATCGTGAAGTCTCTAATTCAGCCTTTTCAAACAATTCGTCCCCCTCGGGCTACACTTTGAAGCTTGAAGTCCTCCTAACAAGGACGAGAGAAAAAAAAAACGTAAATATTCTGCAATGTTGATAACAAAACCTGTACCTTGGGAAAGCCAACACGGTTGAAGATTCATATTAAATGGGCTTTTTTAAAATCAAATAGAATATCTCACATTTGAGGTTACCACAGTATTCACTGAAGATTACTGTCTTGTGAAATATGAAGCCGTATAGTTTGGTAGATACGTACCAAGACTTCAAAGATGGATCTAACACCTACGTTTCAAACTGTACAGTGTCTAGTTCCAGACGAAACTAACATAGGAACAGAAACTTATACAAGTTTTCAATTTTTCACAGCAATTTCTGATAAAATTATGGCATTAATTATGGCTTGCGCAACTTGGACTGGTAAAACATTTCGACGATTCGGAGGAAATGTATTGATTTCCATCTTCAAGGCGACCGAAGTGTTTCAAACATATGTTGATGTACGGGGGGGGGGGGGGGGGGAAAAGCGTGTCTTTTTTTAAAACTCCGCAAAGTTGGAAAATTTACAAACACAAAAAAAAAGAAACAAAAAAACAGAAACAACGGGAAAAAAACCCCCCCCAAAAAA
>Ga0123355_10011799_pt1 | contig 13498 bp, 13 predicted proteins | sample TergutEmb28metaG_3_FD_89872 | JGI IMG/M metagenome (GOLD analysis project Ga0123355, IMG submission 89872) | Embiratermes neotenicus P1 segment gut microbial communities from Petit-Saut dam, French Guiana - Emb289 P1 | ecosystem: Host-associated > Arthropoda: Insects > Digestive system > Gut ...
AGTGCCGCGGTGCCTTCCGCGGCCTCGACGGCGAGCACCACGCCCTGCTGCACGACCACCGCCTGGCCGATGTCAAGGGTGCCGAGCGCACGCGCCACTTTGGCGGCGTGGATCAAGTCCTGCTGCGCCCAATCATCGGGCGTGATGCGGCCGATGCGCCCCGCCGGCGCCAGTGCGGACGCCAGAATGCTGTCGGCGCCCACCATCTTGAAGCCCTCGATCTCGAGCTCTTTGACGACCGCCGCGAGCAGACCGTCATCGCCGAGCGCGCGCATGCCGACCTTGGCAACGAACTTCGCAGTGCGCCAATCCGGGCGCAGCGCCAGGAGCGACGGCCGCCGCACCGCCCCCGCCAAAACCAATTCGCTGACCCCCTCTTCGCGGAGCATTCTGAGGCCGTCGGCCGCTGCGCCGAGCCGGATCCAGCCATGGCGCGCGCCGGCGGTCAGCGACGGCTCGGCGAAGCCCTTAAGGCCGAGGACGAAGACCGGACGGCCGGCGGCTCTGGCCGCCTCCAGCAGGCGACGCGGCAGATCGCCCGAGCCGGCAACGATGCCGAGCTTATCCACCGTTCGCCGCTTTGGGCTGCACCAGGCCGCGTGACGAATCGGCGCGGATAAAGGCGATGACGTCCTGTACCGGCCGCACATCGGGAAAGCGGTCGGCGACCTCGTCGACGCGACTGGCCAGCGTGCCCGGCTCCTCGCCGAAGATCATCTGGTAGGCCGTGCGCAGCGCCTGGATCTCGTCACGGGAGAAGCCGCGGCGCTGCAAGCCGACAATATTGAGCCCGGTCAGACGTGCGCGGTCGCCGATGACCATGCCGTACGGAATGACGTCGCGCTCGACGCCGGTCACCCCGCCGATCATGGCGTGCTGGCCGATCCGCACGAACTGGTGCACCGCCGCCTGGCCGCCGAAGAAGGCGTAGTCGCCGACGACGATGTGGCCCGCGAGCGCCGCGTTGTTGGCCAGGATCACCCGGTTGCCGATCTGGCAGTCATGAGCGACATGGGCACTGGCCATGAACAGGCAGCCGTCGCCGACTCTTGTCAGCATGCCGCCCCCTCGCGTGCCGGGATGCATCGTGACATATTCGCGAATGAGATTGTCGGCGCCGATCTCGAGACGCGATTCCTCGCCCATGTACTTGAGATCCTGCGGTTGATGACCGATCGAGGCGAAGGGAAAGATCCGGGTGCGCGGCCCGACCCGGGAGTGCCCCGCAACCACCACGTGGGACATAAGCTCGACGCCGGCGCCCAGCGCGACATGCGGCCCGACATGGCAATAGGGGCCGATGCGGACATCGGCGCCGAGCTCCGCGCCGACCTCCACGATGGCGGTCGGATGGATTGTGGACATCTAGTCTTCGACGACCATCGCGGTGAACGTTGCCTCGGCGACACGCTTGTCGCCGACCATGGCTTCGCCGTCGAACTTCCAGACGCGGCCGCGATTATGCTGGCACACGACCTTGACGCGCAGGAGATCGCCCGGCTCCACGGGCTTGCGGAAGCGGGCCTGCTCGATGCTCATGAAATAGACGAGCTTGCCTTCGGCAGCAGGGCCGAGCGTATGCACGACCAGCGCCGCCGCGGTTTGCGCCATGGTTTCGATGATCAGCACGCCCGGCATGAGCTTGCGGCTCGGAAAATGGCCGCGGAAGTAATCTTCCTGGCCGGTGAGCTGCTTGACGCCCACGGCGCTGACCCCGGGCGCGATGTCGGTGATGCGGTCGATCATCAGAAACGGCTCGCGGTGCGGGATCATCTCCTTGATCCGCTCGAGGCCGACCTCTTTGATCTCGCGTGTTCCGCCCGACGCCATGCTACCTGCCTGCTCTCGTCGCCAGCCGCTTCAACAAGGCGACCTGCCGGTGATGCAGCTTGATCGGCACCGACGGCGAGCCCATCACGGTCTCGCCCGGCGCCACGTCGCTCGCGACGCCCGACTGGGCGCCGATCCGGGCACCGGTGCCGATTTCGAGATGGCCGATCAGCCCGCCTTGCCCGCCGATCATGACAAAGTCGCCGAGCCGGGTGCTGCCCGAGATGCCGACTTGCGCCACCAGCACGCAATTGCGCCCGATCTGAACGTTGTGCCCGATCTGGACCAAATTGTCGATCATGGTGCCGGCGCCAATGACCGTGTCGGGTCCGGCGCCGCGGTCTACCGTGGTGTTGGCGCCGATTTCGACATCGTCGCCGACGATGACGCGGCCGAGCTGCGGCACTTTGACGAAGCCATCGGGATCGGGCGAAAAGCCGAAGCCGTCCTGGCCGATGCGCACGCCGGGATAGAGCCGGACGCGCGCGCCGATGATGGCGTGGCTGATGGACACCTGGGTGCCGACCCTGGTGTCGTCGCCGAGGGTGCACGCGGCGCCGACGACGCTGCCGGCACCGACCACGGCGCGGCGGCCGATTTTGGCCCCGGCGCCGATCACGGCGAAGGACTCGATTCTGCTGCCCTCGCCGATCTCGGCGCTGGCGTCGATGCGGGCGTCCGGTGAAATCCACGGCACCGGAGGCGGCTCCGGATAAAAGGCCCGCGCCGCCAGCGCGTAGGCGCGGTACGGTCTTTCGGTCACCAGCATGCACAAATCCCCGGGCGCCTCGCCGGTCAGGGACGGGTGCACCAGGACGGCGCCGGCGCGGCATCTGCGAAATGCGTCAAGATACTTGCGGTTGTCAAGGAAGGCGAGCTCGTCCCTCGTCGCGGTGTGCAGCGGCGCCACATCGCGCAACGTGCGCTCCGGCGCGGCAGCGCCCGCCACCGTTGCGCCGATGCGCAGAGCGATATCCGCGACAGTGAAGGGGCCGGCAACCTGGAAGAAGGCTGGGTCCGCCATGCCCTATTGCTGCGGTTCGAGCTGCGGTTCCATTTGGAGCGGTTGCTGCGCCTGCTGCTGGCTCCGAGCCTTCGAAGCGGATCTGCGTTCGTGCCGCGGCGCGCTTGCCACGGCGCCGGCATCGCCGGTCTTCGGCAGCACCACGGTGACCGCGTCAAGATTCTTGTCGAGCCGCGTCAGCACCTCGCTCGTGACGTCCGAGGAATCCGGGCTGAAGACCACCGCCTGCTTCAGCACCACCAGATTGGCGCCGCGCTCCTTTGCGAGGTCGCCGACAATGTTCAGGGCCGCCTTTTCCACCTTCACCATGGCGTCATTGTAGGCCTGCTGCATTGCCTGGCGCTTGTTCTGGACATTGCGGTTCAGCTCCTGGTAGCGGAGCTGCAGCGCTTTGGCCTTGGCGTCGAGCGCGCTCTGCGACATTGCGGTGTGCTGGCGCTCCAGGTCGGCGCGCATGCGCTGCAGGTCATCCTCCTGGCGCGCGACCTCTTTGGAGTAGGTCTGCATCGCCTGGCTGACCGTGTTCTGCACGCCTTGACCGGCCTTCGAGACATGAAGCACTTGCGGCAGATCCACCACGAGGACCGCCGGCACGAGCGCGCTCTTGTCGGCCGCCGGGGCAGGCGCTGCCGACAGCATGGCGCAAAGCCCGAAAATTGCGGCACACGATGTCGCTGGAGAAAAACCAAGTTTCATGATTAGAACCTCGTTCCGAAGCTGACCCATATTGTCTGACGATGATCGAACGGCTCTTTCTTGACCGCGTAGGCAAGATCAATATTGATCGGGCCAAGCGGCGATTTCCAAGCGATGCCGAAACCCGGCGAAATGCGGATGGCCGCCGAATCGCCGATCGGATGGCCTGGAATCTGTTTCAGATCGACGCGCCAGGCCGAACCGAAATCGACGAACGTGTGGCCCCGTACGCCCAGCTCCTCGGGCAGTCCCAAGGGGTAATCGAGATTGAGCGTCCCGGTATAGTAATTGTTGGCGCCGAGCGAGTCATCAGTTGTGCGATCGTGCGGGCCGACGCCGCCGATCTGGAAGCCGCGCAGGTTGTCGCCGCCGACAAAGAACCGGTCTTCGAGGCGGACCCGCTGGCCGAGGCCGGTGATGTTGCCGCCCTCGCCGGTGAGACTGAGGATCCAGTCGGCGTAGACAGGATAGTAATAGCCGGCTTTCACGACCGAGCGGATGTACCGTGTATTGAACCCGACCCCGGCAAGGTCGTTTGACAGCGAGGCGAAGTAGCCGGAGGTCGGCTGTAGACGGTTGTCGCGGCGGTCGAAGAGCAGGGTCTGGCCGACCGCCGAGGTCCAGCGTTGGCCCTGATCGCCCAGAATGTAGGGCGACGCCGTCGACAGAATGTGATTGATGTCGTCCGACCGCAGCGTGTAGCGCAGCGTCTGGCGCAGATCCTCGGTGATCTGGTAGCCGACCCGCAACACCCCGCCATAGGAGAACTGGTTGTACTGCGCGAAGCTTTGAAAGTCGTTGTTCATTGCGAAGAGGTCGAATCCCGCCGCCAGATTGCGATCGAGAAAATAGGGCTCGGTGAAGCTGAGGTCGGCCTGCTGCGTCAGAAAGGCGACGAGGGTGTTGATGCGCAGATCGTTGCCGGTGCCGAGCAGGTTGCGCTCGCGGACACCGATATTGGCGAGCGGGCCCTCGGCTGTTGAATAACCGACGCCGACGGAGAATTCGCCGGTGGATTGCTCTTCGACCCGGACGTCCAGCACGGTCTTGTCGGGCGCGCTTCCAGGCTTGTTGGTGACATCGACCTTCTTGAAGAAGCCCAGATTCTTGACGCGCTGTTCGGAGCGCTGCAGCCTGGTGCTATTGAAGGCGTCGCCTTCGACCAGCCGGAACTCGCGGCGGATCACGCGATCGAGGGTGCGCACATTGCCGCTGATGTCGATGCGCTCCACAAAGACGTGCGGGCCTTCCTTGATGCTGAACGAGACATCGATCTTGTGGTGCGCCGCGTCGCGGGTGATGTGCGGCGTGATCGTGACGAAGGCATAGCCGTGGTTGCCGAGCGTGTCGGTGATGTTGCTGATCGCCTTTTCGACGAGATCGGCGTTGTACCAGTCGCCTTCGATCGCCGGGACGGCGGCGCGCAGCTCGGCGTGACTGACATCCTTGAACTCGCTTTCGATGGCGATCTTGCCGAAGCGGTACCGCGTCCCTTCATCGATCGTGAAGGTAATGAGGAAGCCATCTTGCGCGGGCGTCAATTCAGCGACCGCCGAGACCACGCGGAAATCGGCGTAGCCCTGACTGAGATAGAACTTGCGCAGAAGCTCGCGGTCGTAGGTGACCCGGTCGGGGTCGTAATTGTCGTCTGTCGAAAGAAAGCGCCACCACCGCGATTCCTTGGTCTGGATGATGCCGCGCAGCTTGCTGGCGCTGAAATGGTAGTTGCCGACGAAGTTGATGCTGCGCACCTCGGTGACCGATCCTTCGTTGATCTCGAACACGAGGTCGACGCGGTTCTGCGGCAGGCGGATGATCTTGGGGTCGACCGTCGCCGCGAAGCGGCCGCTGCGGCGGTAAAGCTCGAGGATACGGCGCACATCGGCTTGCGCCTTGGTGCGGGTGAAAACCTGCCGGGGCTTGGCCCGGACCTCCTGGCTGAGGGTCGAATCCGAGAGCTTGTGGTTGCCCTCGAACACGACCCGGTTGATCACCGGGTTCTCGACCACCTTGACGATCAGCGCATTGCCCTCGCGGCTGAGGCGCACGTCCGCGAAGAGGCCGGTGTCGAACAGCGCCTTCAAGGTGCGGTCAATCCGCTCCGGATCATAGGGGTCGCCGGGTTGCACCGTCATGTAGGACTTGATCGTCTCGGGCTCGACCCGTTCCGCGCCTTCGATGCGAATCTCGGAAATCGTCCCGCCCGGAGCGACCTGGGCCCTGCCCGCCGGCAGGGAAATCGTCATGGCCGAGGCACCGGCAAGTGCGGCGCACACCGCCACGATGGCCCATCTCAGTCGCAACACTCCCCCCCCGCCGCTTGGAACGTCAGTGCGTTCGGTTCAGGTCACCAACCCTCTGATGAGCGCAAAAATGTGCAACCGGGCAAAATCATTCCAGGTTGCGAACACCATCAAAGTCAGGACCAGCGCAAGACCCAACCGGAAGCCATACTCTTGCGCGCGCTGGCCCAGCGGCTTTCCCTTGATTGCCTCGGCGGCATAAAACAGCAAATGGCCGCCGTCAAGAACGGGGATCGGGAACAGGTTGATGAGGCCGAGATTGACGGAAAGGACGGCCATGAAATCGATGAGCGCAACGATGCCGCCGCTCGCGACCTCGCCCGACATGCGGACAATGCCGACCGGACCGGAGAGCTCGTCGCCCGAGCGCCGGCCCACGATCATCTGCCACAGCGCCTCGAGCGTGCCCGCCGTGATGTTCCAGGTCTGCCCGATGCCGCGCCAGACCGCCGTGGCCGGATCGAGCCGGACCAGCGCGCCCGCTTTCGCCTCGACGCCGAGCCGGGCGATGCTGTGCTGATTGCCGAAGCGGTCGGTGTCGGTGACGATTTGCGGCGTCGCCTTGAGATTCACTTCCTTGCCGTCCCGCTCGACCACGATCGGGATGGTCGTGCCGGTATTGAGACCGATGATCTGCTGAATCTGCTCGAAGCGGCTGATCCGGGTGCGGTCGACACTGACGAATCTATCGCCGGGCTTGAGCCCGGCGGAAGCCGCCGCCGAGCTCGGCACGACCTGTCCGACCACCGGCTGCGTCACGCTTTGGCCCACGGTCGCAAACACGAGCGCGAAGGCGACGGCGGCGAAAATGAAATTGGCCGCCGGCCCGGCCGCGACGACGGCGGCGCGCTGCGGCAATCGCTTGTGCCTGAAGGAAAAGTCGCGCTCGCTTGCGCTGAGCTCGCGCGCATCGGCGGCGTCCGACGTCGCGAGGACATCGCCTTCGCCGAACATTTTGACGTAGCCGCCGAACGGCAGCGTGCCGATCTTCCAGCGCGTGCCGGCACGGTCGGTCCAGCCGAAGAGCTCGGGCCCGAAACCGATCGAGAACACCTCGACCCGGACTTTGTTCCGGCGCGCGATCAGGTAATGGCCGAGCTCATGAACGAAGACCAGGATCGTCAGGACGATCAGGAACGGGACGATATAGCCCAGGCCACCGGTCAAGAATCCCATAATGCGTTACGCGCTCCTCAAATTGCCCAGCAAGGATAACGTCTTAACCCCAGCCTCCAATCGACTATAACAGGAAAATTGTCGGCACTCTTTGGCAAAATTGTGGTCCGACTATTCAAGATTCATTTCAGAGATACCAGTCGCAACGCCCAGCAGCGCCGCCGCCATGGCGGCGGCAAGCAGCCCGTCCAAACGGTCGAGCACGCCGCCATGACCCGGAATGAGTGCGCTCGAATCCTTCACCGCGAAATGGCGTTTGGCGCAAGATTCGGCCAGATCGCCGCCCTGCGCCGTCAAGCTCAGTCCGAGGCTGACGAGGATCATCGGCACGACATGCGCACTTGTGGCGAGCGCCACCGCAAAGCCGGCGAGGGCCGCGCCGGCGAGTCCGCCGAAGAACCCGGCCCAGGTCTTGTTGGGGCTCAGCCGCGGCGCAAGGCGCGGCCCGCCGATCGATTTTCCCGCCAGATAGGCGAAGCTGTCGGTCGCCCAAACCACCAACAGTAACCAGATGACGGTGACTCGGCCTGCTTTCGCCGCGAGCCAAAGAAAGGCGATGCAGCTTGCGGCGATCCACAACGTGCCGGCGAGGGTCCAGCCCCAGTCGCGGCGGGACGCCGCCGCCGCTGCCGCGCCGAGGCCCGCGACCGCCAGCGCCGGGAGAAACCGGTGCAGCGCCGCTGCCAGCACCGCCAGCGCCGCCGTCGCCATGACGATTGCCGTGGTCGCTCCCCAAGGCTGCGACGATACGAGTCGCCCCCATTCCCAAGCCATCGCCATGCCGGCGGTCAGGACCACGATCGGGAGCCAGGGCGGGCCGAGCCACACGGCCGCGAGCCCGACCGGCACGAGGACGAGCGCCGACGCAATCCGCCGGCGCAGCATGAGGGAGCGCCGCGCGGCGGCCGCGTCCATCAGCGCGATTCGACGGTGGCGCCGTAACGCCGTTCACGGCCGCAGAAATCCCTGATCGCGCGCTGGAGATCGGCCTTGCCGAAATCGGGCCAGTAGGTGCTGACGAAGACCAGCTCGGCGTAGGCCGATTGCCACAAGAGGAAATTGCTGATCCGCTGTTCGCCGCTGGTGCGGATGATCAGGTCGGGGTCGGGCATGTCGACAGTGAGGAGCTGACTGGCCACCGCATTTTCATCGATATCGTCGGGCGAGAGGCGCCCGGCGGCGACCAGGCGCGCGAGGCGGCGCGCTGCGAGCGCGATCTCGCCGCGGCCGCCATAGGACAAGGCAATGGTGAGATGGAGCCGGTCGTTGTCCTGCGTCAGATGCTCGCCACTCTCGATCAAGGTGATGATGTCGGCGCTCAGCCTGTTGCGTTCGCCGATGATGCGCAGCCGGACGCCATTCTCATGCAGCTCGGCAATCTCGGCGCGCAGATAGTGGCGCAACAGCCCCATCAGATCGTGCACCTCGCCGGCCGGCCGCTTCCAGTTCTCGGAGGAAAAGCCGTAGAGCGTCAGATAGGAAATGCCGAGCTCGCTCGCCGCCTCGACCGTGCGCCGCACCGCTTCGGCGCCGCTGCGATGGCCGGCGACGCGCGGCAGGCCGCGCAGTTTCGCCCAGCGGCCATTGCCATCCATGATAATTGCAACGTGGGTCGGCGGCGGCACCGGCGGTTCGATCCGATCCATGGGTCAAACCTGCAGGATTTCCTTGTCCTTTTGCGCCAGTGTAGCGTCGATCTTCTTGACCTCGGCGTCGGTCAGCCCCTGCACGTCCCGTTCGAGGCGATGCAGCTGGTCCTCGGTGATCTGGTGCGCCTTTTCCTTTTTCTTCAGCGCGTCGATGCCGTCGCGGCGAACATTGCGCACCGACACCCGCGCCTCCTCGGCATATTTGGCGGCGACGCGCGTGAGCTCCTTGCGGCGCTCCTCGCTCAGCGGCGGGATCGGCACCCGGATCGTCTGACCATCGACCTGGGGATTGAGGCCGAGCGGCGCCTCGCGGATCGCCTTCTCGGCGGCCTTGACGTTGCCCTTGTCCCAGATGTTGACGAGAAGCAGCCGGGGCTCCGGCGCGCTGATGCTGCCAACCTCCTTCAGCGACACGGTGTTGCCATAGGCCTCGACATGAACCGGATCGAGCAAGCCAACCGACGCCCGGCCGGTGCGCAGCCCGGATAACTCCTTGCGCAGCACCTCGTGCGCGGCGTCCATGCGGCGTCTCAGATCAATGATGATAGGGTCTTCGCTCACGCGCCTTACCTCACTCCGTTATTATGGTGTAGCGGCCCCGGCCTTGCACGACTTCCGCGAGGCCGCCATGGTGATGTATCGAAAAAACCAGGATCGGGATGCGGTTCTCGCGGGCCAGCGCGATGGCCGCGGCGTCCATGACCTGGAGGTCGCGCGACAGGACGTCCATATAGGTCAGACGCTCGTGCCGCGTCGCTTCCGGCTCCTTCATCGGATCGGCGGAATAGACACCGTCGACCTTGGTGGCCTTCAACAGCGCGTCGCATTCCATCTCTGAGGCGCGCAACGCGGCCGCGGTGTCGGTAGTGAAAAACGGGTTGCCGGTGCCCGCGGCGAAGATCACGACGCGGCCCTTTTCCATGTGCCGCACCGCGCGGCGGCGGATATAAGGCTCGCACACGGATTGCATCGAGATCGCCGACTGCACCCGGGTCGGAACATTGTGACGCTCGAGCGCGCTCTGCATGGCGAGCGAATTAATGACGGTCGCCAGCATGCCCATATAGTCCGCCTGGGCGCGGTCCATGCCGGCGGCGGCCCCGGTAAGGCCGCGAAAGATATTGCCGCCGCCGATGACGATACAAACCTGAATGCCCAGATCGTGTACGACTTTGGTTTCCTGCGCGATGCCGTCGACAATGCCGGCATCGAGGCCAAAATGCTGATCACCCGTCAGCGCCTCGCCCGAAAGCTTCAGCAGGATGCGGCGGTACAGGTTCTCGGATTTCGCCATCGGCCCGGCCTGGAATGCTCGCCCGGCGGCGCCGCCGCCGGGAGAAGGGATCATATAACAGGTAAGGCGCGCACGTCTCGCCCCTATCTCGGACGGGCACGTGCGTTTACCTTCCCGCGGTGGCAGCCGCCTCCGCGGCAAAATCGTTGCCGCCTTTGTCGATACCCTCGCCGAGGGCGAAGCGCGCGAACGCCGTGACCTTGACCGCCGCGCCCAGATCCTTGGCGGCCTGCTCCAGCACCTTGCTGAGGCGCGTCTCGCCGTCTATGACGAAGATCTGCTCGGTCAGCACGGTCTCTTCGTAGAATTTCTTGAGCCGGCCTTCGACCATCTTCTCGACGATGACGTCGGCCTTGCCCGAGGCGCGCGCCTGCTCGCGCAGGACGTCGCGCTCGCGTTCGAGCGCCTTCGCATCGACCGAAGCGATATCGAGATAGAGCGGATTGGCGGCCGCGACATGAAGCGCAAGCTTGCGGGCGAATTCGGCGAGCCTCTCTGCGTCCGCCGTCGACTGCACGGCAACCAGCACGCCGATCTTGCCGAGATGGGGCGCCAGCGCGTTATGGGTGTACGACACAACCACGCCCGGCGACACTTCGAGCCGCCCGGCGCGGCGCAGATTCATGTTCTCGCCGATGGTGGCGATCAGGTTCGTCAGCTCTTCCTCGACGCTGCGTCCGGTCTGGGGATAGGGCGCCGCCTTGAGCCCGTCGTGGCTGACCGACAGCGCCAGCCCGGAAACCGTGCGCACGAAGTCCTGGAAGCGCTCGTTGCGCGCGACGAAATCGGTCTCGGTGTTGACTTCGACCACGGCGCCGACACTGCCCCTGGTCGCGACCCCGACAAGGCCCTCGGCGGCGACCCGACCCGCCTTTTTGGCCGCCGCAGCCAGACCCTTCTTACGCAGCCAGTCGACCGCGCCTTCGATATCGCCCGCGGTCTCGCTGAGGGCGCGTTTGCAATCCATCATGCCGGCACCGGTTTTTTCGCGCAGGTCCTTTACCAGCGTGGCAGTGATCTCAGCCATGGTCGTTAGCCTTCCGCTTGCGCCTGATCGTCCGCGGGCCCGGTGTCCAGTTCGCTCGCGGCAAGCGCAGGCTCGACCGGCACTTTCTCCTGCTCGCCGAGATCGACCCCCGAAGCCGCCATTTCCGCCTGCAAGCCGTCGAGCACGGCGCCCGATACCAGCTCGCAATAAAGATGGATGGCACGCATCGCGTCGTCATTGCCGGGCACAGGATAGACGATGCCCTCCGGCGAGGAATTGCTGTCGAGGATCGCGACCACCGGGATCTTGAGCTTGACCGCTTCCTGCACCGCGATCCCTTCCTTGTTCGTGTCGATCACGAACAGGATGTCGGGCAGGCCGCCCATCTCCTTGATGCCGCCAAGCGCACGCTCGAGCTTGTCGCGGTCGCGCGTCAGTTCCAGGAGCTCGCGCTTGGTCAGACCTGCGCCCGGCTCGGCGATGCGCTCGTCGAGATCTTTGAGCCGCTTGATCGAATTGGAGATGGTCTTGAAGTTGGTCAGCATGCCGCCGAGCCAGCGGTGGTTGACATAATATTGGCCGCAGCGCTGCGCCGCCTCGGCAACCGCCTCCTGCGCCTGGCGCTTGGTGCCGACGAAGAGCACCCGCCCGCCGCCGGCGGCGACGTCACGGACCGCAGCGAGCGCCCGGTGCAGGAGCGGCACCGTCTGCTCGAGGTCAATGATGTGGATGCCGTTGCGGACGCCGAAGAGATAAGACTGCATCTCCGGGTTCCAGCGGCGCGTGTGATGACCGAAATGGACGCCGGCTTCGAGGAGCTGGCGCATGGAGAACTCAGGCAGAGCCATAACGAAAACGACCTTTCTTTTCCGGTTGAGCCGCCGCGGGAGACCGTCGCCGAAGCGACACCGGAGCGTTCGGCCTTTCTCTCCAGGCCGGCGCATCCCCGCGTGTGGGTTGTCGAAGCCGATTAAATAGGGAAGATTGGGGCATAAGGCAAGGGAAAGGCAAGCGTATGGACACGCTGCGGGTGATCGCCGGGCCATACACGTTCGCGGCACGGTTCGAGAGCGGGGCGCCCCTGACTTGTGCCGCATTTGCGGCGCGGATGCCGTTCGTCGCCAAGATCGTCCATGTGCGCTGGAGCGGCGAAGGCGTGTGGATCCCGTTGGGCGACCTGCAGTTCGGCGTCGGCTACGAGAACCACAGCTCCTACCCGGCGCCGGGACAGGTCGTGCTCTACCCGGGCGGCATCAGCGAGACCGAGATATTGCTTGCCTACGGCGCCGTGTGTTTCGCCAGCAAGGCAGGGCAGCTTGCCGGCAATCATTTCATGACCCTGACCTCGGACCTCGACAAGCTGCCTGAGCTCGGCCGCCTCTGCCTTTGGGCCGGCGCCCAGGACATCAGGTTCGAAGCCGCCAAAGGGAGCACGCGATGACCGCTTACGCGGCGCCGCTCGCCGATATGCGCTTTGCCCTCGAAACGGTCGCGGGCTTGTCGCAACTGGCGACGCTGCCGGCCTTTCACCAGGTCGCCCCCGACGTCGTCGACGCCGTCATGGCCGGGGCAGCGCAGCTGGCGGGCGAGGTGGTGGCACCCCTCAACGTGACCGGCGACCGGCAAGGAAGCCGTCTCGAGAATGGCGTGGTGCGCACCCCCCCGGGCTTCCGGGAAGCGTACCAGGCCTATGTCGACGGCGGCTGGAACGCGGTCGCTTTTGCTGAAGAGATCGGCGGCCAGGGCCTGCCGCGCGCGCTCAATATCTGCCTCACGGAAATGTGGACCTCCGCCAGCATGGCCTGGGCCCTCAATCCGCTTCTCACCGTCGGCGCCGTCGAGGCCCTCGAGCGGCACGGCAGCGAGGCGCTGAAGCGGCTCTATCTCGGCAAGCTGGTGAGCGGGCAATGGACCGCATCGATGAACCTGACCGAGCCTCAGGCGGGGTCCGACGTCGGTGCCATGCGCACACGGGCGACGCGCGAAGGCGATCACTACCGCATCAAGGGCCAGAAGATCTTCATCACCTACGGCGAGCACGACCTGACCCCGAACATCGTTCATATGGTGCTGGCGCGATCGCCCGACGGACCACCCGGCACGGCGGGCCTCTCCCTGTTCCTGGTCCCTAAATATCTGGTCAACGCCGACGGCAGCCTCGGCGCCAGGAACGACCTGCGGGCCGTCAGTCTCGAGCACAAGCTCGGCATTCATGCCAGCCCGACCTGCGTCATGGCTTACGGCGACAACGAGGGTGCGATCGGTTGGCTGGTCGGCGAGGAAAATCGCGGCATCGAATGCATGTTCACGATGATGAACAATGCGCGACTCCAGGTCGGGCTGCAAGGCCTCGCCATCGCCGAGCGCGCCTATCAGCAAGCCCGCGACTACGCCAGAACCCGGGTCCAGGGCAAGCCGGTCACCGCCACCCGTCCGGGTGACTATCCCATCATCCATCATCCCGACGTGCGGCGCATGCTCTTATCGATGCGCGCGCGCATCGAAGCGATGCGGGCGCTGGTCTATTACGCGGCGGCG
>Ga0123355_10011802_pt1 | contig 13497 bp, 5 predicted proteins | sample TergutEmb28metaG_3_FD_89872 | JGI IMG/M metagenome (GOLD analysis project Ga0123355, IMG submission 89872) | Embiratermes neotenicus P1 segment gut microbial communities from Petit-Saut dam, French Guiana - Emb289 P1 | ecosystem: Host-associated > Arthropoda: Insects > Digestive system > Gut ...
ATCCTGATACCACACCACCCCAGCCAAACCACAACGTAACACCAATACACATCGAACCAGAGCAATACAATCCATGAAATAACTCAACAAATAAGTCGCAAGCTCCTGAGAATGGATGTATTAACATCCGAAACATGTTGAGCATTAAATAAAGAAATAATAAAGCAAGTGACATGAAGTTGGTCTCTCTTTAATCAACTCTCAAGATGATGCACGGTACAATAAACATAAGAAAGCAAAAATGTTTATGACACGGGGAACTTCATAAATTGTATGATCACCTTTAGTCCTTGTTCATTATGTTTTAGCTCCCCACCTATAATTACTAGCAGAAATAAAAACAAAATTCACTCTTCTAATCCCTAGTTTTATATCGTCACTGTCTCCTTATTTAACCTGTTGACGTTGGCACCCTGCGTGTTCTACAGCACTACTCTTCTAAATAATGTAAAAGTCTGCCTTGTTTCAATACTTTTGAAACCATTCGACTTGGGCTGCATTTTGGTACTAACTCCCATACTTTCCTAAACTCCATTAGTGCCCTTTGCATTGTCTTCCACAGTTTGGTGAAGATGTAAAAAGTTTTATGTTTTATGTTTTGTTGACCGTGCATCTGGATACATCTATGTAATAAAAACCAACTTGATGCACTATCTATCCTCAGTTTATTTCGTCAATCAACCTCTACATGTTTCGGGCAAATTTGTAGCCCATCATCAGGAGGTATACTGTGTATATGCAACAATAGGTGTTGTATTTTTTAGTTGAGTGCCTGTTGGCCGGCCGGTCGGTCAACAGACAGGTTGACTGACTAAATAAACTGAGGATAAATAGTGCATCGAGTTGGTTTTTATTACACAGATGTAAAAAGTTGTTTTGTGTGATTGAAGAATTGTAAAAAGACAGTATTTCTGGTAACTATGTTTTGAGACATGCAGTGGTGAGAACGCCAGACTCACCTAATTGACAGAGAGCAAGGAAACATGTAGAAGAGCTGAAAATGTACTGCCCCAATTATAATAACAAAATCTCGTTTAAACAATGAAGGGAAAAAACAGAAAATGGTTGAAGACACACGCCCTTTGGTTTTTAAAAGTTAATAATGTTGAATAATTTAGGGTTTTAATTTCTTGAATTGCTTCGATGGGCACTTTGCAGTTAAGAGGCTAAAGAACAGAGAAATGTTGTGCATGACTGACGTAATTTCATTATTTCGGCGAGTTTGTTTAGGAAATGGCCGGACAAAGAACGGGCGCTTTCAGTAGTAGACAATAACATATTTAACCGAACGACAATGTGACGATGCCCACAAAACCAGAATCTAAAGACATGGAAAAAAAAAAAATCAAACTCGCCTATCGCACGACGTGTTTACATGGAGAAAGAATGAACATCTATTTGAAATGACGCGATTGACATAAATTATAATTCTGTAGGTCTAACTTAAAGTTACATATAAGTCTAGTTTTATGGCCTAGATGTGCTATTAGCTGAGATGTATTTGAGTTTTTAGGTATTAACTTTCTTAGTAAAACATCACGTTTCGAAAGCTGACGCTGCTTCCATCATCAGTTACAAAATAAAAATCTGAAACCTAATTTTTGGGTCCATTACACTGAAACAAATGATAATCACAGTTCTATCACTAAACCTACGTGATTCAGAGTAACTTCATCTTTCGAACCCAACTGAGTAGATTTCTCCACACCCTTTCACCTAAGGAAAAGCATTGAGGCAATTTCCGAAACGTTTCTTTCTTCTTTGCAATTCCTTACTATAGAAAAAGTCCAAAAGTCGAGTAACCCTAAGTATTGACGATAAATTAGGAAATATATGAATAAAAGCGGCCGTAGTCTGTTTTAATCCGCTAAAAAAACCAGTCGCCATATAAGCACGTCGCATTTTTCAAGATATACAAGTCATTATAACAAGTAATATCAGCAGGATGTCAAAATATCGATATATGTCAAGATAACCACGTGTAAAAAACTTTTAAATAATGGCGCAATATTACTTTCTTTCAAACAAATCATCTAGGCCTCATGTCTGACATTACGATTCGAAGTTTCAGCATCGCTACTACGCAAGGAATTGATAACAGCTTGAGTATTCGTAAATCAATTAATCCACTTCAATGATTAATTTGCTACCAATTTAAAATCAAGTCCAAAAAGAATTTTCTTTATAATTAGCCTTGTATTTCTACTTTGTGACCAAACAGTGTTAGCTTAACTACAAGTATATTAATATCACTATTACCTAAACTTTTCAGAGATCAGCGTTGAGAGGCGTAATTCTAAATGCCACCGTGTTTTGGCGTGTTAGGCGATGGCTTGTCTCGTATATTCAAATTTTCATAAATTTCGGAGAAAATTTACTTCTTCCTCTCTACATCAAGGACTGAAGGTAGATGGCAAATCTTTTCAGCATGCCAACATCCATTTAGATAATTAAGTCCTCTATGTGACCACTACGATACATTTCGGTGTCTATTCAAAACCTGGGGGTTGGTTATCCACTTTCGCTAGCACGTTCGCTTTATTGTAGTAATATTTAGTCCACCTGCTGACTGCCATCTTGCCGGCCAAAGTGGTCTGGGGGAGGGTGAATCTGATCAGAAAGGAAGAGTTGCTAATTGATGGAAAGAAAGTATATTCTGTCTCTTATTACAGATAATTTCAATTGCATGGCACAAAGTAACTGTTTTTAAATTTTCTAAGACACGTGCGACAAGAATATTCACAAGTGCATTGGTTTACATAGGCCTACAATCCTACTACAACATACAGTTGATGACTCACAATAAATTTTACACTTTTATACGTTCCGAGTCCGTGTATTAAAGAATGTTCCTTACTTATATGATAAACCAACAAATTTACATTTCTAAACACATTCAGTCACATAAATGTGATACGCGTTTGTTGGTTTATCATGTAAGTACAAACTGTACATCATCAACAGAATATGTGGAATATCAGTAAATATCAAGATTTATTATTAGTAAAGACACTTCCTCCTGTAACATCAGTGGAAAAATATGATTACGTGCCATATTACCTGTATTGTACAGTCAAAATTTCGTGACTGATATCTTCTTGGCCAATAAGCGATAACTAAGCTGGGAAATATCGACTGCCTGAAGTGTTGCATTTATTCATAATGGCAAAATTTTCTCTTGTTTTATTTCCATGTAAATGTTTCATAAAGCACAAATTCTGAAAGCAGGATCAGCTTGAATAATTTGGCATCACAATATTTCCAATCCTTACTTTAAACGTGTTTTTGAAAAATAAGGGAATAACAAATCACTAAATTAAAAAAAAACAATGTTACGCAAGATGTTTTGCATTCTGGTCATATGGGATGTTATTCTGAGAAGCTAAGTTAACAGATCCCATTTCCTTCAGAACTCCGTTGCCCAACGTAATATCCTGCAAAATTATTCATTTGCATTTCGTATCATTCTCAATAGGGTAGAGGGATTTATTTTTTTTTTCCTTTAAATATCATGTTGATTGTTACACACTGCGTTTCAATTCATGTTCGTTTTCTATAAAATGGTGAGAAAAGAATTAAAGAAAAGCCTGTACTAGTTTGATTTCACATTTATAATTTGCTTCTTGTCCTCCTGAAAGTTTCGTGGTGAAGAAAGTAAGACAAGTACCAGCGAAGTTTTCTTTTCTCAGCAAGAATATCACAGAATTTGAAGCCTCAGAGTCTTCATTTTGGACGAAATAACGCAACACAACAAAGGCCAATGACTTTAAAAATCTAAACATAAATTCGTCTTTACTCTCATAATACGAGCCTCCATATATCTTGTAGCGCTATAGGGGATTTTAAATTATAAAAAAAAATTTGAAACGAGTTAAATGTAACCCAGAATACTTTCCAGACCTCTCGGAATATCACATGTGACTTATAAGCCGTAAAGTTTTACATTCCGCTCAAAGGCGTTTCAAAGCCTCTGGCTATTCAGGGGCGTCAGACAAACACAGCTCAACACACCAGTTTTCATTTTCACTTCAAAGAGAGTGCCATGGCTTCATAGTTTCATTCCAGAAAGTGTTACTTAAGGCACATTTTAATAATACAAATAACGTGTTATAAATTCAAGAGGCTCAGAATTCTGGGTAGAAATGTATCGTATATTCGTTACACTCGATTTATCTACGGAATAAACATGGTGGTTTCTCAATGAATATGTTCCTTGTAGGAAAGAGATAAGTGTGCTTACCCTTTTGAAAGAAAAGTGCTCATTGTAACACACGAATACAAGCACGTTTGAGACAATGTCAGGTGTAAACCATACTTGTACAAGGTCAAATGTTTCAAACTTAGATGCATATTCCGAGTAACAACTAGCTCCATATTTATGAAGTTCGTTCCCGACGTACTTGGAGTTCTCTGTATATTCTGACGCCTTCCGGGCTTCTTCCACTTATTTAGAAAACGTCTTTAAGACAATTAGTTAAATCATATTCACAACTAAATTACCGTTTAAAACGTCACTACGTGTGTAGAAAATGTCATAACTTGGGAAGCCGTGCTGGCTTAAAAAACACATCTAGATATGACAGAATTAGCTTTGCAAACAGAGTTTATAACCTTCCTTTAAAAGTTATAGGACATTCCGTATAACATGTACCACCAATTGAACATTAAAAACTCACCGTTGTTTAGAAAGTCTATTTTTTCCTGTATTTAGGATTATTCTCTTAATAATTAATAATGAGGTTGACTCATCCTCTAATAGAAATGAGTAACAGCCGTATCGCTTGGGGGTAAAGGCGGCCGGTGTTGGGGCTGACAAACTTGTCACCTTCCAGTGCCAACTGTCTAGAAATTCTGAAAGGCGCAACCTCCTGGAACCCAAAGGGCCTGTCCAGGCTTGTACAGGGATAGGTTTTACCTTTACTTTTAGAGTGATTGTTTGGCATGATTTCTGTGAAGCAGGGACGGAATTTTGACACGTATTATTTAAATAAAATATGCGCTTCGACACTTTAATATAAGTGACTGGTTTGTGGGTAATAAAAATATGCTCTTATTCTTTGGATATAGAACATCCTTGAAACCAACAAGAAAAAGTCGATTTCGCTGTCGGTAAGAAACAAAATGGTCGTTGTGAGTGTAGAATCCATAAGGTTCTGCATCACTGATATGAAAAGACCACCACTGAACATGCCACGTCTTTGCAATATACGCTGTACTGTAAGATTAATTTTAAATGTTACCTCGCCATCTCACTTTTGGTCTTCCAAGACGTCTTTTTCCAAGAAGTGTTGCCACCATCCTAGCTACACTCACAGATTATTGCAACCTATTATATGCCAGCAACCTAAAAACACCTAACACCACACTTAAACCAGACAACTCTTTGTTATTTAGTCTTGAAATCCTGAATTGTTTGAATGTGTCACCCTGTATGGTTCCAGGTACTGTCCAGGGTTCTTTGTGTTATGCACTACGTAATGTAGACATACTCTCTTCCTGTGTTATAAGAGGCTGTGTTTCACCTGCATATAAAACAGACGGCATATCTTGATGTCAGGTGCTTGTAGTCGGTTATTTAACTGGAGACCCTGCCAATCAATTATGGTGCATATTGTCGGATAAGTGGATGATAGTGGATAATAAATTGTAAAAAAAAAAAAAAAGTGGATGGAAGCGGTCATAACATAACTGCAAATAATATCCTTATAATTCCCGGAAGGAATTAAAAAAAAAACTGTTTGTTGGAGTCACGGTGGAATTCTCCCTATCACAACTCAGAAGTGTTGAGGTTTCGAAAATTTAATTGGCGACTAAAAGCGTCAAAACGAGTTAATGGCATTGATGTTAATGCAGTAGTACACACTACGTCATTGATATTAGTGCAGTAGTACACACTACGCCATTGATGTTAGTGCAGTAGTACACACTACGTCACTGATGTTAGTGCAGTAGTACACACTACGTCATTGATGTTAGTGCAGTAGTACACACTACGACATTGATGTTAGTGCAGTGGTACACACTACGTCATCGATGTAAGTGCAGTAGTACACACTACGTCATTGATGCTAGTACAGTAGTACACACTACGCCATTGATGTCAGTGCAGTAGTACACACTACGCCATTGATGTTAGTGCAATAGTACACGCTACGTCATTGGTGTTAGTACAGTAGTACACACTACGTCATTGATGTTAGTGCAGTAGTACACACTACGCCATTGATGTTAGTGCAGTAGTACACACTACGTCATTGATGTTAGTGCAGTAGTACACACTACGCCATTGATGTTAGTGCAGCAGTACACACTACGTCATTGATGTTAGTGCAGTAGTACACACTACGTCATTGATGTAAGTACAGCAGTACACACTACGCCATTGATGTTAGTGCAGTAGTATACACTACGTCATTGATGTTAGTGCAGTAGTATACACTACGTCATTGATGTTAGTGCAGTAGTACACACTACGCAATTGATGTTAGTGCAGTAGTACACACTACGTCATTGATGTAAGTGCAGTAGTACACACTACAACGTTGATGTTAGTGCAGTAGTACACACTACGCCATTGATGTTAGAGAAGTAGTACACACTACGCCATTTATGTTAGTGCAGTAGTACACGCTACGTCATTGATGTTAATGCAATAGTACACACTACGCCATTGATGTTAGTGCAATAGTACACACTACGCCATTGATGTTAGTGCAATAGTACACATTACGCCATTGATGTTAGTGCAATAGTACACACTACGTCATTGATGTTAGTGCTATGGTACACACCACGTCATTGATGTTAGTGCAATATTAAACACTACGTCATTGATGTTAGTGCAGTAGTACACACCATGCCACCGATGTTAGTGTAGTAGTACACACAACGCCATTGACCTTAGTGCAGTAGTACATACTACGCCATTGATGTTAGTGCAGTAGTACACACTACACCATTGACGTTAGTGCAGTAGTAATACTACGCCATTGATGTTAGTGCAGTAGTACACACAACGCCATTGACGTTAGTGCAATAGTACACACTACGCCATTGATGTTAGTGCAATAATACACACCACGCCATTGATGTTAATGCAATAACACACACCACGCCATTGATGTTAGTGCAATAGTAAACACTACGTCATTGATGTTAGTGCTATGGTACACACCACGCCATTGATGTTAGTGCAATATTAAACACTACGTCCTTGATGTTAGTGCAATAGTACACACAATGCCACCGATGTTAGTGTAGTAGTACACACAACGCCATTGACGTTAGTGCAGTAGTACACACCACGCCACCGATGGCTGTGTTTTACGTACCTTGGTCACTGATAACTATATGCTGTGGCACTGATAACTGCCTGCTGTATACCGCGCCAATACTGACTGTGAGCTGTAGCATATAGCGTGTCTCTGATGACTGTTTGCTTCTACAAGTCTTGTCATATTTACTGTCCATTATTTTAACCTGCGTTGTTAACAACAATGGTGAAAACAAGGGGCAGTGTCTAAGTCTGTAGCAAACAAGTTACCTCCTCATTGTACCGGCCATAATGGAGCGATGGTTAAATTTTGTAAGGCAAAACTAACGTAAAAATGTCCATTCTAATGGGACGGAAATTTGTAACTCGAAATAAATTTTAGCGCCTGCGATATTCGGCAGTCAAGATGAAGTCCGGATATGCGTGAATGGTGAGCAGGTCAAACAGCTGCCTTGAGTGTGTCGTCTTCTGTAAAGTGCCTCTGCAAATACCACGCATGGTGAAGTGGCTCGAAGGAGTTGAGGACAGTTCATTCATTGCTGTACATTACGTATTAAACAAGGGCTAGTTCCGTTTCCGGAACGGTTTCTTTACAAAGATAAAACAACTGCCCACCTCAGAACAAAATTTTTCATTCGATTTGTGCCTCAAAGAATTCTTGAACAATTTTGTGTTTTGTACAGAAAATACACTTATATTTAAGCCGACACAAGCTTAATATCCCGGAAATAAAAAGAAGACGGATAGAAGTCCATTTACTGGTATGTAGTGAGACGCTAAACATTTAGTGCGGGAAGAGGTGCAGCAATATACCGCTCTGGGTTTTCCCAGATTATAACCGTTCGTCCTTCTTGTAAAATACACTTCATAAAAGATGCACCATCGGAAAATGAAGAAGGTAAGGTGGACAGCTTGAGTATGCAACAGAGGATAAAATACGAGCATTTGATCTGAAATTTTTAATTCATAGTTTTGTAATTAGAGGGTTGAATTATGGCGAAATTTTGATAACGTTGGGAGGGCTACTTTTGCGTAGAAAACATATAAAATTGTTCTATCATATTAAATAAGGATTGATTTTAAATTCTGAGACATCTGTTGCACATCCAATTATAAATTGCTGGGAATCTTGTGTTGATGCTTCTTGTTGGTCGTCATCTCTGTTTCTTCAGGGTATCATTTATTTCCAGCGTAAGGAGAGCGCCTCCCTGCACCTCCCTGCATAAGTTCAGATATCGGGTGACTGAAACAAATCCTTCAATTGCACTTCAAAGATCTGTACGTAATTGCAGACTAACACTTTTTGAGGGAAATTTATACAGAGCCTATATTATTGTATATGCTACCTGTCTCTTAACTGTCTGTTACATACAAAAATTCATGTTCTACCGTATAGGGCAAAATGCTTCATTTAGAAAGACGTTGTCTGGCGAAATAATCTCTGTTTATTCAGAGAATCCTACAGAACACATTAATACATTCCGTGGGCAAATTGGGGATAACTCTGTTAGGGCAGGTGGTACATATAGTTACCACTGTGCCTTAAATGCTCAAGGAAGTAGGATATGAGGGTGTGGGATGGATCCATCTAACTCGCATGGTCCAGTGACAGAGGCTTCAGAGCATGGTGATAAGAACAATAATTTTATAAAGTAGGGAAATGTATTGGCCAACTGAGCGTCTGTGAGATTCTCAAGAGGGCGCTTACAGAGACAGTTATTCAGTTCTTGAGCCGACTGTTCTGGTAGTCACATTTCATTCTATCTGCAGTTGGTGATGAATCAGTCCATTCTTTATTCTAAACCCCCACCCACTTGAACTCACAGTGCCCAGCACAATTTACGGTACACGCTTCGTCTGCCCCAAATTCCCCAGAAAAATAAACTTTATTTCTGTTCGATTTTTTCATTCCTTTCTCCCGTTATAGACAGCACAGTACGGCGGTACGTGCGGACCGTACGACCAGATGGCCGGACAGGGAACAATAAAACACTGGCCTATATGCGCATAATTTTAATGCCTTCCATAGCAAGTCGCACGCATCGGTGAACAATTACAACTAGAACAGAAATAGCGCTTCCATATACACATTTACAAAACTCCTTTTTTTTTTATCATGTCTCAGTGTTTTGGCTATCCTTGCACCATCTCACGCGTTGCGCCTCCAGAATAGGAAGACTAAGTTTTATTGGCGTCCAGCTTAATGGTTTTGTGCAAATTTTATTATTTATCAATTATGTGAGATTACGAGTATATAAGTGTACCAAATAAATAAAACAACAACAACAACAACAACTACTACTACTACTACTACTACTACTACTACGAGGGGGTACTGATAAGTCCTTAGCCCGACATACTTCTCGATGTCGTAGGACGGAATCGACAGTGTAGTTGGAAAGAGGGGTCTGTTCATGTGCCGAATTGCAAGTCTTCTTGTTACAGAGGCTGAAAGAAAGCATGTCAGGCGACGCGCGCAATTTCAACAACATGGAGACACGTGCTGTCATCAAGTTTTATTTCCTGCAAGGCAAGGCCCCGAAAGAAATTCACGCCATTCTCAAAGAAACATTAGGGGAACAGGCACCATCGTATGCCACCGTCAAAAACTGGGTGGCTCAGTTTAAACGTGGTGATTTTTCCACCTGTGATGCGCCTCGTCCTGGACGACCCAAAACAGTGACCACTCCGGAGATTATTGATCAAATTCACGAGCTAATCTTGGAAGAGCGACGGATTTCGTCAAAATCAATAGGGGAGCAACTGGGCATCTCACTTGAGCGGGTTGGGTCCATCATTCATGAAAATTTGGACATGCGGAAGATCTCCGGGAAGTGGGTCCCGAAATGCCTGAACGCGGTTCAAAAACGTCAACGGTGCCAGTTGTCAGAGCAACCTTTGGAATTTTTTCGGCGCGATCCAAATGATTTCCTGTCGCGATTGGTGACCAAGGACGAAACCTAGTTATATCACTATGACCCGGAGACAAAGCAACAGTCAATGGAGTGGCGGCATAGCGGCTCGCCCAGCTCCAAAAAATTCCGAGTGCAAAAATCCGCTGGAAAAGTTCTCGTCTCAATTTTTTGGGATCAAGATGGCATCCTCCCCATTGATTATCTTCCAAAGGGCCAAACTATCAACGCGGAGTATTACTCATCTCTGCTGGTGCAATTGAAGGACACTTTGAGGAAAAACGCCGGGGGAAGGTCACCAAGGGGGTCTTGTTCTTGCACGACAATGCCCCGGATCACCGGGCACTTGCAACCCAGAAGAAACTGGTTTACCTTGGGCTTCCAATGTCTTGATCACCCACCCTCTTCTCCGGATCTGGCCCCATCGGTTTACCACCTGTTCCTTGGACTGAAGAAACAATTGAAAGGTCGCCATTTTTCGTCCGACGCGGACCTGGTTGGACGGACAACCTTCTGAATTTTTTTTTTTTTTGAGTGGCTTGCAAAAGTTATAGCCATGGGCTAAGAAGTGTACTGAGCTTCGTGGGGAGTATGTTGAATATATCCCGAGTTTGTTCGCTGTAGCTTGCTTCCTTCCTGATCGGGCTAAGGACTTATCAGCACCCCGTCGTAATACTACGAATTTTAATAGAATGTACGTGAGTTTCGTGATTTCCATCATTGGTTGAACTACCAGGCCAGTGTAGGCCTAGGGAGAAGACAGAAATACGAATTTGGAAACTGATAATTACGTGAGCTCGTACACGCCAACACACACACACACACACACACACACACACACACACATCGGTATATAAGCTTATATGCATACATACAAATATATAGTATAAAGAGCCTAAGAATAAAAAATGATGCAACTTTTGTGGAATTTCTCGCAGCGGTGTGCTTAAGGATTCAAGTCTTCTGGGATGTGACGCAGTGTTGCTGGGTAAGTTGTTACCAAAGTTCTGGTGGATCGTGGTGCCTTCATCTTCAGGGGTCAAGCGGTCCAAAAAGAATGACGGGAGGTTGGCTATTATTCTAGGAATGTCACGTCCCAATAGACCTGAATCCTCACCACAGAACTACGTTCATTAATTATGACCAAGATAAACAGAGCATCCACAAGTTTGAAGTCAAACGGAAATAACAGCTTCGAGGTAGTTCGGTGCTGAAACACGAAGGGGAACGGTAAGAGATATCGACAGTCAGAATAACACCACAAATTCATATCGACATTGTTACGTTTTATTAGCACACTAACTGATACACATACATAAAATGCTGCCACAGCACCAAGTTAATATAAGGAAATTAATCAGTGAGTGTTTTTAAAAATGTAACTTTACCAAGGAAGAGTTTAGCTTCCTGAAGATGATCTTAGAATCGAAATATGTTGGAGCGATTTTAAGTGTTTTAATGTAAAAAAAAATTATGTATGTGCATTAGTTGGTGTGCTAATTAAATGACTCTACGAAATGCACGGTGCAACGACAAAGATTGTTACATATGTTGCGTTTTATGGAAAAATACATTCTTGCAAAAATTATGTTAATTTTTTTTTGCGAAGAAAATGTTTTGCGTCACTGTAAGGTGTGGGAGACAGTCCTGTGCTAGAGTCTATAAGCGGAGAAGAAATATGAATTCTTATTTTTTATTCTGCAAGTAGAGCGTTATGATGCGTATTGGCCATAGGGCAAAATTCTAGCAGTGGAAACATTCATTTCCAAAGCAGGTATACTTTCCCCAACTTGAAAACTGAACTCTCCCCCAGGCCACTTCGATCCTGTCTACATCCTCATCATCTAAGTCTAATACTCCCCCGCCCCTTGTACGTTATGGTCTGGACACTGACAGCTGAGCTAAATAAACCACAAATTCTATACTACGGTTTTCCAAATGCCTTCTTCTCATCCTGTTTCCATAATAAGCTTCTATAGCCTTACGGTCTTATCACTCCCCTGTGCGCTACATGTCTTGTCTATGTCATCCTCTTCGAATTAATCACGGTAAAAATATTCGCCGAAGATTAAACTTATGGCCCTCATTATGTCGTTTTCTCCATCTTCTGGTTTATGTGTTACGCGAAGGAATATTTTGAATTTTGAGCTGCCTGAAGAAGAAACGTTTCCCATTAAATAACGACTCTCGCTATATCTTCACTTTCCTAATCCTGATAGAATGTGATGTGATGTAGTACATTTACAATTTAAAGGAACGTCTGGCTTGGAATACAGCCGATAATGTAAACGTTGGGGGAGAATTTTAGGGTTATTTAACGTGACCACTGAGTTATGGTTTCCGTATAACAGCGGCCATGTTGTAGTTCAGCTTGCATATATGTGAATCTGTGCAACAGATATTGCTGGGCGTCTGCACAATATCATGTCTGGGCGTCGTGACAGGAAGCCATGACAAACTTGTGTTTTCATAAACTGCGAAGAATATCGTCTGTCCAGCTTCCGCAAAAGCAGTAGTTTGTAAAATTATAAAAAGTAATACTTCTCTTATATGTGTTGCATTTTTCGTATTCATCGATGGAACTACAGTTGATTAGCATTTCTTAAATGTATAATTAAAACAGTACTGGGAAAAGTGGCTACAACGCGTACAGAGGTTGGACACAAATAGAATACCAAAACGAGCACTACAATATCAACCAAAAGGACGAACGAATACACGGCGACCGAGGAAGAGATGGAGGGACCAACTTCATCCTGGGGATCAAGGAACAGGAAACACGCCTAACTCTTCATGAACTTAATGATGATGACGAAATGTATAATTCATATACCAACATAATTTAATCCAAATATTTTGAGGCCAAATTCTGGAAGTAAAAACGTAAAACAACAAAAAGAAGTATCGCAATATGACATAAATCCAATTTCTTTTCAAATGCACTAGTACAATTTATCTTCAACATTTAAATACAAACATACTGCTACTAATTTTCACTCTAATAATATATATATATACAGATAGGCCACGAAAAAGTAGCCCACCTTCCGTTTTGCACGTGTCCTTGTGATATACTCTCTGGCGTTAGTATGTATATTGCGTAGAGTTTGAACAGTCAGTCAACAGTCGTGCTGTTAGCATGTTAAGGTATAACCGATGTAACATAGTGATTTTGATGGCTGCAACTGTGTGGCTGATGTCCTTCAGTTCCTGTATCGTGTGCGGATTTGATTCGTATACCGTACTTTTCAAGCGTCCCCAGAGACACTTTGAGCAGTTAGTCAACAGTCGTGCTGTTAGCATGTTAAGGTA
>Ga0123355_10011803_pt1 | contig 13497 bp, 7 predicted proteins | sample TergutEmb28metaG_3_FD_89872 | JGI IMG/M metagenome (GOLD analysis project Ga0123355, IMG submission 89872) | Embiratermes neotenicus P1 segment gut microbial communities from Petit-Saut dam, French Guiana - Emb289 P1 | ecosystem: Host-associated > Arthropoda: Insects > Digestive system > Gut ...
ATGTTTCGGGTACATACGCCCATTATCAGGAGCATTAGATGTTGAGTTGCAGCATATGGTTTTCTGCACCGAGTTTTTGGATGGGTGGTGGTCTTGAGAGCCGTTGCGTGCCGGCTGCGGATGGTGCCGTGCACGGCACCATCCACACCGTAAACACGACCTACGCAACGGCTCTCAAGACCACCACCCATCCAAAAACTCGGTGCAGAAAACCATGTGCTGCAACTCAACATCTAATGCTCCTGATGATGGGCGTATGTACCCGAAACATGTCTAGCTAAGAATACATCAATAAAATTACCTAGTTGCATCAAGTTGGCATTTCACTTTATTTCATTTACCTCATGGAGTTCGTTACAGTTAAATAAATATAGAATTCAGTGTTCACGGGTATTATGTTAATAAATACAATATCAATTTCTCTTGATTAACTGATATGAAGTGTGAACTCTGAAGATAACGTGATACTCTTATTAGTATAATAGTTGTGAAAATCGGATTTTAGATTTTATTTGTTTCATAAAACACAATAGAATGCGTCAGGCTAATAGAAAAGAGCTCACAGTCCATCCGTAGGGTGGTATTAAAGTGTACCATGCAGAAATAGTGTGTGATAGTGTAGACTGCATTTGTGTGGCTTAGGAGCGGACTGCTGTCAACAAATGAGGCTTCTGGTTCTGTAAGAGGCAGGGAATTTCTTGACCATTTGTGTCACACTGCTTGGCATATTTTGCCTTCCATCTCCTCCGTGGGACCATGAGTTAGAAATCCGAGAAATTCAGTAGTATCCTAATGTAATTTCGAAATTGTTTTTCGGATTCTTATAGGAAGATAGTTGCTGACGAATTCTTGAACAACAGCATTGTTTCTTTGTATTTTCTTTGCCAGGCTGGGAAAATGTGTATGTATTAAACTCCTACAACTCGTTCAAATGCCTTTATGTAACGTAGGTATAGAATTCAGAGTGATTCTGGAGGAAAGGTCAGTATTTTGGGAGGTGATCCTATTGGCCTTTGTGAAAAAGATCGGACGAACATTTGTGTGAACGTGAATGTGAATGTTTACCGAGATAGAGATGTGTGTGTATATGCTAACGGTAAATCATTGTGAGTGGCAGTGAAGAAGGAGAAATTACGTACTGTTAATTTAATATTAACTTTGATCTAATGTTTGATAAACGTGTCACCCTGAAATGACAGTTGGTTACACTTCACCATAAATGTTCGAAAATCCCACCGTCAACCTGAGTGCACTTCGAAACTCGTGTGCGAAGATAGGTTTGCCGTTCTTCTGAATTGATCTTGGCGTGTGTTTTTGCGGGCAGCAGCATCCAAAATCCCAGCAATCAATTCCTCTCTTGTATCCAACCATTCTTTTGTACACATCGCTCTTTACCAACCCCACAAACCGTCTGACGGAATTAGGTGTGGAGATTCGATCAACTCTTTCGGAAACCTTGCAGAACCAGACACATATTCATATGATCTTTTTTTCCCCTCATAGTGACAGATACTGTCACTTCCCAATATATTGGCCATTCCTTCTGTATCACCCTCTGTGTAAAACGCCGAAGATTTATTTCCTGTGGGATTTCGCGCCGACGTTTCGGAATCGTGGTTCATATATCTACAGGGTCAAGGTGACCAAGAAGAATATTCTTGGCTCTGAAGATGAAGACACTATGATCGGTTCAAACACCTCGAACTGTGTACCAGTAGGCATGGCTTCTTGTCCCAGGTGGCTTGAATCTTCAGCAACGCTGTTGTGAGAAACTCACATGTCGCAAAACTGTGTCTGCCCTTGCATCGTCCGTATTGTTCTGCGGCTCATTGATTGTAGATATGTGTAATATTGCTGTAGATAGGTTTTGATTTTTTTAGGTGCTTTCGCAAAATTGCGAAAAGCAACTGTTAGCTTCGTCATGTCTGTCCGTCCGTTTGTCCGTCGGCTCCCACTGGACGGATTTTCATGAAATTTGGTATTCGAGTATTTTTCGAAAAACTGTCGAGAAAACTGACGTATCATTAAAATCCGACAAGAATAACAGGCACTTTACATGAAGACAAATATACGTTTTTGATCATATCTCGGTAAGTTCTACTTAGAGTAAGAAATGTTTCTGACAAAAGTTGTAGAGGAAATCAAAACACACATTTTATCTTCAGTTTTTTTTTTCGATAGTGTGCTGTTTTTGAGATAATGTGGAAAAATATTGTAGTGCGGGGCAGGCCACATATGACAATATGGTAATGCGCATTGCATGCTGGAGAACTAAGGCTACACACACACACACCACACACACACACACACACACCACACACACCACACACACACACACACACACCACACCACACACACACACACACACACATACACACACACACACACATACACACACTCTAAGAATATATAATTCTTATTGCTTTTCCACTGCAACAGTTTCAAGTACGCTCCGCAGTGTTACGTTTATGCGTACATTGCTTGTCTTGTTAAATAATTTTATGCACTTATAAATTAGACGTAAATTGATTTACGGAAGAAAGAACACTTTCGTGTCGTTGAACTTGGGAATTCTTGCCACTAACCAACTGTCCATGGACCGGAATTATTTCGAGTATTTAATAGTCGCTTCGCCAATCAAAACACGTCCTAACTCTTACGGAACTTGCAGGTCCATTACCCTTTTCACCAGAGGCCGCCATTGACCCTGTCCTGAGCCAGGTGAACCCAGTCCATACACCCGCAACCTTCCTGATAGTTCAGTTGTAATATTATCCTCCCTTCTATTCACGCGTATTCCGAGGGGTTTCTTCTCTTCATGTTGTCCGACCAAAAGCTTGTATGCATTTATAAATCCTCTGTGGGCTCCACATCCCCACCTGTCTTATACTCCTTGATTTGGTTGTCATTTTTTTCACAGTGCCGATATAAACCCTTGTAAATGTGGGCAGAGCTTGTGTTTGATCAACTAGTACCTAAGTTCAGCCGTGACGCACTTTCGCTTTTTACCACAAGGTTAATAATCATTAATTAATCAGTTTTGAAATGATTAGCGGATGAGACACTGTACGGCTCATTCATTTTACCTGTATCCTTATCTAGAATAATGGAAATGGCTAGTGATTGTTTGTTGTTGTTGTTGTTGTTGTTGTTCTCTGCCTGAAGCAGTAGGAAATAGTCGTCCTTGTAAAATATTAGGGAAGAATTTAATCGAAACATAAAAATGAAAATTTGCATTTCTTTATTTTTTTCGTTTCCAAGAATAGGCGTATGTACGTATGTTATTGTGTGTATTTAAAGCAGACCGTGTTATGTGATGCTTGTACTGTACGAAAATGTGTTCATAACCTGAGGTTATACGATGTTGTGTTGTTTGTGCAATTTTTTCCTGTACTGACATGCAAAGAGTGAAACAACTGGAACAACTGCCGATAAATTAAGGTTTGTTTAGCTCTACATTTTGACAGTACAATCATTATCCTGTTGGAAAACACAACTTGTATATTTCCCGCTTCTCTTTATTATTGCTATCCTGCACTCTGGGCATGCCATGGATCAGTCGCCGGCCTTTCACCACGGAGACCCAGGTTCAGTCTTATGCCTGTAGCCTACTTATGGGATTTGCGGTGAACGGCGTGGCACTGGGACATGTTTTTCCTGTCATAATCATGCCATAAATGTTGCATACGCGTGCTTATTCTTCCACAGACGTTGCATTGGGAACGGGCCTCTTCCGGAGGTACAGCAGCGGGGGACATGGCGCTGACCAACCATCTCTCCGAGTTGGCTTTATATGATGTTGTAGGGTGACTTTTACCATTACCATTGATTTTACGTATCTTAGCATTTGACAGCGCCGTTAAAGAAATATTAATATTGTGCTTATTAGCCTTTCAGGATTATACACATTCTTTGTTTCGTTGTTCGAAACATATGTAAAAAATTACTGAACTGCGAGTATTACTGGAGTGTCGTGACTCGTAAGCCACTAAGTAGCCGGGTACGAGACGAACAACGGGCTTTTAAGTCCTGACAGGAACATGCATTTTTATTTTCGCCACCGTGTTCCAATGGATATCGGGGTAAAGCGATCGGAGGTTAAAACTGAACACTTACGTCAGTTGCCTTATCTCCGCTTCCCTGTACATCTTGTGATATGCTGCCTGAATACAGGGACGGAGGGTAGTTGGTTAGCTGTTCATATATTTTGGTAGGTTTCAGATGTCGTGCCCAGTATATATAGTTGCCAGTCAGCTGAAATTACAGGCGCACCAACGCAGTGTTCTAGAATTATATACCGTGTTTATTAATAGTACGATGTCACAACTATGAAGATTGATAGTAGTTCCTTTGAAACCGTCAAGAGTTCAGATATTTGGAAACAACCTTAACAAATCAAAATTGTGTTCAGGAAGAAATTCAGATCAGATTTAAGTCCGGGAATGCTTGCTGTCATTCGGTGCAGAATTTTTTTTTTTTTTTGTCTTTCAGTTTGCTATCCAAAAATATAAAGATTAAGATCTACAGAACCCTAATTTTGCCTTTCATTTTGTATGGTTGTGAAACTTGGTCTCTGACATTGAGGTAGGAAGGTAGACTGGGGTTGTTTGAGAATAGGGTGCTGAGGAGAATGTTTGGGCGTAAGGGGGACAAGGTAACGGAAAAGGAGAAAACTGCATCATGAGGAGCTTAATGGTCTGTACTCACTGTACTCATCACCCATTATCATTCGGGTGATCAAGTCGAGAAGAATAAGATTGGGGGGGGGGCCATATGGCACGTATGGGGAAGAGGGTAGGTGTATGCAGGGTTCTGGTGGGGAGACCTGAGCGAAAGAGACCACGTGGAATATCCATTCATAGATGGAAGGATAATATTAAGATGGATCATCAGGAAATGGGGAGTAGGGGCATGGACTGGATCGATGTGGTTTGGTATAGGGACAGGTGGCGGGCATTTTTGAATGCGACAACGAACCTTCCGTTCTCATAAATTGCGGGGAATTTCTTGATTTCCTGAGAACCAGTTAGCTTCTCAAGAAGGACCCTTCTCCATAGATTAAGTAAGCAAGGACGTTTATTAATCTTGTCTGTCGTCAACAAAGCAATTATTGGCCTTAACAGTGTTTTTGCGGAACACAGGTAGCACGTTTAACAATTAAGGGCGCAAATAACTCATTACTTACAAAAAGCAGAGGTACAATATATGTGCTTTAAGTAATCAATATCTTAGTTACGCGCCTGTTAAATTTGTTACTTTTTTCATGGCCCGACAGCCATAGTGGGCCTACGTCTCCTCATTGATGAGGTCTCGAGATCACACTCAGACACATCACACTCAGACCTCTGTGGTCAAGTGATCAGCCCGACGCAGCACCCCTACCTGACAACACACAACACTCACAAGAGAAAGACATCCATGACCCCGGCGGGATTCGATCCCGCAATCCCAGCAAGCGAGCGGTTGCAGACCCACACCTTAGACGACGCAGCCACTGGGATGTGCCCAATTGCATTCATGGGAACTAAAAACCGGGGGGAAAATGCTGAAATGAAGCGACGATCGTCCGCAGTGTGTTACGTCGGTTCCTTAATCCCAATGCATATTTGCGAATACAGGCGACAGAATTTGGTGTTTTCCTCGTCTGTTGTGACTGAATTTTTAATTAGATGGTTTGCCTTCATCGTAGAGGTATTTATGTGCTCTTTGTATGTGCTATAGGTCTCTTAAATAGACGATTAATCCACAGTCATAAGACATCTACTGGCACATGGATGTTTCAATTAATTGATTACCCATCTCTCATCTCTTAACAACTACTGCTGATTTGCAGTATTCACTTATTCTACTTGCCTACTGTCTCTTCTTCCGGCCTTTGATCATACTAACTTGCAAGGACTGTTACAATGGATCAGATGGCCGTTAAATGCGTGCGGGTTGCTTTCAGCCTTTGCCACACACACATAGCTGTAATGGTATTAGATAGACATCTCACCAGCTGGCTTCCTCTTTGTCGTAATTGCATTCAGAAGTGTGAATGCCCATCATTGCTTATGTGTGCGTCAGAAGCCACTGGCACTGGGTACGTGGATGCGAAGTATGCCCATTTGTAGTGTGTTATTGCTGTCCGCTTTTCATTTTTGTGTGTTTTCTACAAAGTAAAAAATAACTTCTCTTGTGGAAGTAATGGGAGGATTTCAGTGATTTTCCTCAGTCTCTGCAGGCAGATGTCGATGTAGTAGCTCAAATTATGCCCTTCAGGCTGGTGGTTGCGCGTGACATTTCTGTGAACCAAAATTTATTCTGTAATGGGTGTGGGCCCACATTACTGATGAAGTGATAAACGTTGAGAGGACAGACTATGTGATTTTGGTGTGTACTGCAGGATCTTGTGTGGCAGTTTTGATGGGGAGGGATTGTAGGGTACATAAGGAGAAATCCATGACCAACACCGCCCGGTGTGCTGGAGCATTGTCGCGAAGGAGAAACTGTTTGTTTTCCATTTGGGGGGGTTCCTGCTGATCGCATCCCTAAGACGACGTAGGATGCCAGTGTACATTTCTTTATGCACAGTTTTACGTTCAGGGATGAACTCATAATGGATATGCCCTGGCAGTAGAAAACGCCTAAACTATACCAGCGAATTCAGGGAACATTTTGAAGCTACTACGTCACATTTTAATACACAAGAAATTGGATCGTTGAACATGTGTCGCATTTATTTTCTTATAATTTCAGAATGGCGTTTATGTGCCTAAACACCGCGAACCGAGCGATGTTTAATAGGGCAAGAAGTGTGTTGTCGTTTGACAGGAACTGAACTCTTAAATATTGTTCGGATAAATTACATTGTAATTTATCCGAACAATACTTTACAGTTCAGTTATAAGTTGTAAGTTATAAGTTCTGTTATGGACTTTTCGTTAAACGCAAGGATTACTAACTGAATTTTTGTAAGTAACGTTTAAGTTGTTCCTAGTCGCCATTAGTATTGAAATTTGTTCAAGCAGTCCACAATTGCATGGCTGGAGTTTTAAGCCTGATGTTTCCAGAGTGGCTGATACGGTACTGCTGTGTCTGCTGTGGTGTCATTTAGGAATTATGCACAGACATATAACGCAGCATTTAGACTCTTGTTACTCTATACATTAAGTAAATAAGGTAATTTTTCAGCTTGAACGTAATGAATAATGTTTATGAGATTCTTATTGTGTAGCTGTTATTATGTTACTGCGCCGTAGTGGTTACTTGGCATGTGGCAGGCTGCGTTACAGAACTCGTTTGATGTTCCTTTTAGTATCAGTAAAGTTTTAAGTGTTTCACATCACAGTGATCGAGCCATATTGCCGGGCCGCTCTAATAAATTGATTGTACCGCAGTCTTTCTTGTACTTAAGGCGCATAGTGAGAAGTGGCAATAGTTTCTTTGTCTCCATTTCTTATAATTATTTATTACGTACTGACTTCCCTTGTACATATTCATCAGTCTTCCTGTGTTGACAGAATGAAATTTTCATTAGATCTGTGACATTACGTTTTTCCTGTAGAATATTATTAATAAGGATTGACTTAAAATAATTATTTTAGTCTGTCATCGCAACTTCTTCATAGTCTTCCATTCGTAGTATACGAAGGCTCACTGACTGAGGCGAATGGGCTAGGAAGTAATTGGCTGAATCAGAAATCAGTTCAGAAAGCTTAAATGCCCACTGGTCGCGGTGTGGCCAAGAAACGACACAAAACTTGGGATGGCTGAGAACTAGATGCCGCGGAGAAGAAATTATGGGTGTACGAGAGGGAAAGAGGCACGACCGAGAAAACTACATGAGGGTCGTCGTTTCATTTTACAGCACATACTATAACGGTAGCGATATTAAGAAGGACGAGATGGTTGTGACGTACAGGGCGTATGGAGGAGACGAGGAATGTGTACAGAATTTTAGTGGGGCAACTTGCAGGGAAGAGTGACTTTGGGAGACCTTTTCATAGCGTAGATGGTAGGATAGCATGTAAGTAAATCGTAAGGAAGAATCATGTTAGGAAGGACTGGATGAAGTAATCGTGGGGGTAAGAAGAAGTGTCGGGGTTTTGTGAGAACGATAATGGAACTTTGGTTCGTGAAAACCTTAGGTTTTCTTGATCAGATGAACGGCTTCAAACCTTCTGATTTCACCGAAGTTTTTGTTCCAAGAAAGAAATGTCTTTTATATCTGCTATATGCATTCCGCCGAAATATGTATTCATAGTTCATATCAGTTAATAAAGATGACCTTGTATTGTACTTATTAATATAATAGCTGTGGGTACTAAGTTTCATATTTATTTATTTAAAAAAACTACTATTGTGCTCAGATTTAGCGTAAAAAAAACTTACCAGTTACTTGAGAGCTTTCGGAACTGCGACGTAAGCCAGGGCAACTGGCGCAGGAGCAGCAGAGGGAGAAGAAAGCTCGTCGAAAGTTCTGTCCACTCACACAATATAGCAGAAAGTTGATTCCAAAGTTCGTATTGAAGATAACAAGAGCAACATGCTGAAGAACAGGCAAGTTCTCTTGACTGCTAGATTCTGAACCCTGTAGAAGAAACACAGTGCTATCAGTTGTATGCTTTTTCGACGCACTCGCGAAGCAGTTGCGAGTAGAGACTGGTAACATTTTCGTCTTTGCCCGTCCGTGTGTCTGCATGTGAAAGTAATTCCCACCGGACGTTTCCGTGGTGGGGTTTTTTTTTTTTTTAAAAAAAAAATGGCTGACATTATTATTTTGCCTAAAATCAAACAGTAATATCAGACACTACGCAGGAAAGACCTACGTACATTTGTGATCATATTTTTCCATAATTGGATTTTATAATTTAGAGTGTATGTTATCTGCAGGGTACGAGTTAACGATGTAAACCTAATTGTAAATCTCGATGTTTACGAGATAAATATAAGAAATACGATATCTCACCGTTTACGTGAATTCATTATGACCAGTTGTAAATATGTTGCTGAGATACGGAAAAAAAAACTTGTGTTTGTTGTGTAAAACGTAGAAAGACACATTTCAAGTACTCGCTGCTTCAGTATGTTCCTTAAATATACTCTAGGCAGGAATTTAAAATCTAGGGGCAATAACAGAGCGGACGTAGCAGAACTGTTGCCTCCCGGGGTTATGCCCTTGCTTGTTCGATAAATCAAAATGGCATTCACTAGGAAGTTAATAAGTGGGCGATTAAAATCGGGGAACATTGGACAGCATTCATTCAGAATCTTCACCTTTCTGCATTATATTAAGAACCTTAAAAATGAAAATACGCAAAGTATACGCTTGTTTTTTTCCTGTGGATGGTTAACTGGTCTCTTGTCTTAGAGGAAAAAACTGATTGAGGGTGTCTGAGAAGAGGGCGCGGAGGTTAATACTTAGACCTAAAAGGAAGAAGGTTGGGAAGGTGGAGACAACTAAAAACTGTTAGGGCGATCAAGCAAAGAGAAATGGATTGGCGGGGAATGTGGCACGTAAGATAAAGCTGATAATTCATAACAAAATTTTGGACGAAAAGCATGCAGAGGAAAGGACGCTGGCAAGACGTATGCGTAAGTGGAAGGAAAATATTGTACGTGGATCTTTGGGGGGGGGGATCCTTGAATGAAGGTTTAGACGAGAGGCTCAGGAGGGTTGCACAAATCCCGTACGCCAGGTCGACCGGAGGACTAACTTTTGTACAGTGTCGTTTAATGTTTATGGGTCGTCAATATGAAACTTGCTTCGTGTCACCCCTCTGGCGCCTTTTATTTTGAGGTAGATCCTAAATTTGTGGAGATCTTGTGCATCCCTAGTCTTGATTATCTGACGGACTGTGACATTTTTGGAAACACCCTGCTGCATGTACGTAATTGAATAAGTTCTCTTATTGTACAAAACTTGCTACATGTTTCGGGTTTTCCATAAAGCCGTCAAAAGGCACAGGCATAAACGTGTAAGAGCAAACAAGTATTTTTATACTAAAAGATATTATTTTGTTTGCTCTTAGATTTTTATGCCAGTGTCTGATGATGACTTTATGGAAAAGCTGATACACGTATTTCGTTTGGAGAATAAAAGATATTGTGTGAAATGTTGTGACTGACGGCACGTGTGTATATTTGTCTATTCAAGCATCACAACGGCATGTCCCGCCTTACGAATAGGTTCTTACCCGTACGTAGACTAGCAATCGTAAGACGTAGGAGGGCAAGTTGAGACAAAGGAACACTGTCGAAACCACAAGCAACATCTTCGTCACTTTCGTCGGCGAACTCGAGGAGCGCACCGGGTGTCGGGCTATCTTTGCTGAGTAGCGCATAGGCCTGTCTCGTGTTGTGGTGAGCGTGAGGGCACGACGAATACGGGCCGATTGCCACACCATGAAACTGATCCAAGCATTCAGTGTCGCAATCACAAAAAAGGGCAAAATGAATGTCACAACGAAATCCACGTGATTGATTACCGTAGCTAAAACCTCAAAGTGGCGATTCAGACCACATTCAGGCATGTTGTCACGTATTTCTATTTGCGTCAGCCAGAAGTTAGGAACGTAGAGTATTAGCGCAAGAGCCGTGAGGCTGACTAGAACGACTTTGGCACGGGCCACCGTGCACATGGACGTTCGGCGTAACGGATGTCGAACTGCGATGAACCTCTCCACTGTAAAAGCAACAACTAACCATGCGCTCAGGAAACTGCACACATATGTTAAGTAAAGGTTCATTTCACACAGACCGGAAGTGCTGAATAGTGGCACACCGAATGAGTTAAGCCATGTCATGAATAGCGCTACCAGGAACCCTGTGTCACTGATTGCCAATGCGGCGAGATAGAAGCTTGAAGACAACTTCTTCAGTTTTGTCGTGAAGAAAACAAGCACTGAAATGCAATTTCCTATGCTGCCGAGTACAATGAGGGTGAGAGAATAGTACACTTCAATTCCGTTTAACACTTGTGTCCATCCACGGTCTAAGTCAGTGTCGTTGGTACCATTGGTAGTGATCACATGACTGTTTTCTGACATCTTGACTTATTAAGGGATTTGCATTATACGGGATTAAATTCAATTACAGTATGTAAGAAGTGACGATTACTTTCACGCACATCATATTATTTGTTCATGTAACTTTGTTATCAGACGGGATTGTTAAATATTAATAGTGTTGCATTGGTTTTTCGTTTATCTCAACTGGAAAGTACATACGTCCAGTATTATTAAACACATTGCAGTGATGTATAAAATGCACTTCATGCTGTAAGCACGCCGTCGCCTCTAACAGCTGGAAGTCACTGTTGTAAATAAAGGTTTCTGATAATGCACTGAGAAGAACATGTAACTGAGAATAAGTTTTTCGTGTGTGGCACTGAAAAAATAAGACAGGTAATGTTTGCTGTTCCATTTAAGTTCCTCTCACGTTCTTTGAACGCCATAAAATATATAGAAAAATATAGATACATTTTCGGACTGAGTAGGCGTTGTTTTGCGTACGGTTTCACAGGAATGATCAACAGGTAGACGGCTCCTACAAACACACCAACTGTTTTAGTGATTTATAACACGCATGTAACAAGTTTCGGCACGTGTTGACAAAGACATAGGTTTTGCCGGGTCCCGGTATGGCGATCTCCACATACGCGGCTGGTGATTAAAATGTATGCTGTTGACGGTACAAGTTAACAAACAAGACTGGCCATGCTGTTCGTTGACCATGCGTCCTCTTTGTATTCTGAATTGAGAGATGGGCCAGCGGCGCATGTGCCATGAAGTGCGCCCAGACGCTACATCGATGCCCCCCACCCCCTCACGGCACAGAATAGAAGACAGACAGGCCATGTAACCAAATTGAAGAAAGTGACAAGGGCGATTGATTTTTATAGTATGAATGGACTTCTGAAACATACAATATTTGGGTTTGTCATGAAGTTTTGACATGATATCAGCGTGACTATAAACTGTTTTGATTGGTATTTCGTTAGGATGTTGCTGCTATAAATATAGTACGCGGACATATAATTCGCATTGCAGTTTATAGCTCTGAAGGTTGAGTATCGAGCTGTGAATACAATCGTACTAACAGAACAGTGTCTCGTGTTTGATATCATCAAGCTAGTGGTGAGGAGTTTTGTCGTAGCTCCTGGTTCCGAGATTAAGGATCCCCTTATACACATGGCGCGGCGTTGATTTCTCGGCAGGGGCAAGAATTTTTATTTTATTATTTCATTCCTATGTTTGTGTATACCTGAATGGCCAGCTTCATGCTCTGTCCGCATTACCCCCAGGCGAGCAGGCGTCGGTATCTGTTACATAGAAATGTCTGGGGCTCAGATTCAGTCCGGATGTGATGGAGAGATATCTTCCGTTCGAAGAACTCGATCCCACATCACTAGACCTGCAGCTCTGTCAGCAACTGTTAGCCCGCCCCAGTAACAGTTCAAGTTTATGTCTTAGGCGCGTTCGCGTAAGTCGAGAAAAGTGCCTTTTAGCTTCGTCATGTTTGGCCGTTCGTCTCTTACCGCAAATATCAGCACGGCTTCCACTGGACAGATTTTCATGAAATTTGATATTTGGAGACTTTTTACGAATATCTGTCGAGAAAATTCGCATTTGGTTGAAATCGGAAAAATATTTCGGGCGCTTAACGTTAAGACCCGAGTGTGTTTCATGTTGTTGGCCGCGACGTATTGCTACCGTCCTTGCCTTCCCGTACAAAGACCTAACTACCTCGCGGCGGTTTGCATGTCCTGTCTCAGGGAATATTTACGTGTAGGCTGTGGACTTCATAGTGTCAGCATTAGCTACTGATAATAGAGCATTTATTTTATTTACCACTTATTTAAAATTCAACACCAATTTTAGCAGCCAGCAATCAGAATTAACCACGGCTATTATTTTTAGTTACAAGACCAGCACACGACATTTGCCTCCCTTGGTTGCTACCGCTGACGTTGAACTCTTGTCCCTCACTAACTTAACTTCAACTCCCACGCTCGAAAAGATGATATAAATAAGGCCTCTAGCAGTCAGTTATAGTTGGACCTTACTAAACAGAACTAAAGTCAAGTGCCCTATCTTCCATCCTGTCGTAAAACTACAAAAGGGTCCTTGCAAAATGTCAGTTGGACACGCTTCCGTCGCTCCAGAAAAAGCTGAGTGTTGTTTACGACCCTGCTGTTAGAAGGTCAAACTAGCCTTCAAACTGACTAATTCCCCTCAATTATAGTGACACCCTGGAGGTCGCGTAAATCTACGCGAGGACCAATGTATAACCGTACGTCAAGAGCATCGAACCTACTCCAACGGTTACATATCTCCCCCTCTGAATAATCATTAAGTAACGCAGTAACTGTTATGATTATTTCAGATTGTCGCCAAATTTACATTGATGTCACACTTTTTAATACAACTTAAGACATAAGTTAGAGTAGAGGAGTTCTGAACAACCTGAGAAGACTCTTCCAACAACACGTCTTCCTCTTATTTGCATCAGACA
>Ga0123355_10011804_pt1 | contig 13495 bp, 15 predicted proteins | sample TergutEmb28metaG_3_FD_89872 | JGI IMG/M metagenome (GOLD analysis project Ga0123355, IMG submission 89872) | Embiratermes neotenicus P1 segment gut microbial communities from Petit-Saut dam, French Guiana - Emb289 P1 | ecosystem: Host-associated > Arthropoda: Insects > Digestive system > Gut ...
GTTGTAACCGCCTTTTGGAGGTTTTATAATGCCAATTTATAAAGCAAACGGCAAAAAGGACGGATTACAAAAATACAATGTGCGTATCAACTATATTTCTGACAGCGGAAAACCAAAACAACTAACTCGCACGGCTTACGGCTTAGAAAATGCAAAGGATTTGGAACGCAAACTAACCACTGAACAAAAAGACAATGGTGGCGTTTCTGCAAAGAAAATGACCGTACAACAATTGTGTGACGAGTACATGAACGTCAAGCAATACAAAGTTAGAATTTCCTCTGTTGAAAAAAGTCAAGAAACTATGCGGGTTTACGTTTTGCCAATGTTCAAAGATGTTCGCATTGACAGAATAAGCACTAAACTATTGCAAGAATGGAAAGTGTCGATTGAAGAACGCCTGTCATACAAGCAAGAAAAATTATCATTAAAAACCAAAAAATATATTTATGATAATTTTAATGCTATGTTAAACTTTGCGGTAAAGATGGAGTATTTGCCTAAGAATCCATTAAAGCTAGTTGGTAATTTTACGGATTCGTCACTGATTAAAAAGGAAATGTCCTACTATACAGCACAGGAGTTTAGGCAATTCATCAGCACGATAGAGCAGACTGCAAAGGAAAGAGAAGCCACGCATAAGGATTTGTCCGAATGGGATTATTTTGTATTCTTCTCAATTGCGTTTTATACAGGGCTTAGAAAAGGCGAAATCCATGCCTTGAAGTGGAACGACTTGGACGGCTCATATCTTTCCGTAAAACGCAGTATCAGACAATTACGCATGGGTGCAGACAGGGAAACGCCCCCTAAAAACCATTCATCAGTTAGAACGCTTCAAATGCCAAAACCATTGATTGGGCTTTTGGACGAACACAAGAAGCGACAAGAACAGTTAAAAGGGTTTAGTGATGATTTTCGGATATGTGGCGGTCAAGTGCATTTAAGAGATGGCACACTTGACAAGAAGAACACGCTTTATGCCAAAACCGCAGGGCAAAAGAGAATCCGAATACATGACTTTAGGCACTCTCACGTTTCGGTTTTAGCCAATGAGGGTATCAACATACAGGAGATAGCCCGCAGACTTGGACACTCTAAGATTGAAATGACATGGAACACCTACAGTCACCTGTACCCAAGGGAAGAAGAACGAGCGGTTGATGTGCTTAATGCGTTATGAAAAGCGTACACGATTTTTACACGTTTTCGCTAAATGCTTGAGGGCAACACCGAAACATTGACAATTGAAAACACAAGAAAAACCCAGAAAATTAAAGACTTTTGATGTGGTTATAAACGACTAAATTACGGTGCTAAAGGGTATTTTCAGAAGAATCCCTTACCCTCCGTCCTAGGCTTTAGTCAGTAAAATGGCTAAAGCCTATTTTTTTGTTGTGGGGATTGGCAAGGGAATATGTTGCGGTTAGGTGCAGGTTCTTTCAGTTAATTTCAGTTAGTTGCGGTTATTACGACGGCTTTTCGGACGGCTCGGGGGTAAATTGATTTTGACGGTATGTTGTTGGGACTGTTCGGACGGCGTGCCGACGACGATGGGCTAATAATCAATAAAATGCCAGCAATAATCTTTGCAGTAAATAAGTAAGACGTACCCATATAGTAAAGAGCTTACGAGAATCCCTTTTTCTGCTTTACTGAGCCATTTAAACTCACTAATCCTTCAAGCTGATCTAATGCATGTAATTGAAACAGTGAATCAAGGGATTTAAACAGGCTCAAAAACCTAACTGCTTGAGTGTCCACACTCTGGCTAAACATTTCGCCCTCACCTGTCCGTAGCCAATGTTCATTAATGTTGAACTCTGCTATGACTAACCTTATAATACGCTCATTTACAGCTTTTTTACCAAGTTCAATTTCTCCCAAATAGCTAGTAGAGATTGCTATATGTTCAGCAAACCTAGATTGAGTTAGGCAAATTGCGCCTCTCGCTTTTTTAATTCGTTCATTAATAGACATATTTCTTCAGCTCCGACACAAACATCATATATATGATTCAATATCCTGTATAAATTGACATAAATCGTCAACAATCTGTTGCGTTGCCGCTGTGTGCGTGATACAATTACAGACATAGTGAAAATTGGCGACGTTTCTTACCGTTGATAGTAACAAGTGTTTGAACATATTTATGTTTAACTACTAATGTAATATTTATGCATGATGAAGTTTTTAGAAGCTATCTAGCATCTTCGAAAAATAAGAAAAATGAAAGCAAGAGAAATCATTTGAAGATAATTAAAAGCCGACAGTTCGCAGCATTTCCAAAGGCAATGGCACTTGTCGAGCCAAGCAAAGGTGCGCTCAACGACCCATCTTTTAGGAATCGCAGCAAATTTATGTAATTCGCGACGTTTCACAATTTCTACAATCGCACCAATAGTCGATCGCTGTTGCAAATGGGTCGCCTATATAGCCACATCACCTTTTTTTGTGATACTACACTCTATTCTTTCATTCTTTGCGACATGTTAGGCAGCTTCTGAAAACGAAGCAATACTCTGCTTTTTTGCATCTCGAATAATGTCATTATCGCGTTTTCCAAGTTGTCGTCTCTTCTGTTTTATGCAATGAGGATATAATATGTATACTCATATTTGAGTCTTTACAGAGAGGATGCCGTTCAACAACGAATTAATTAGCAATACCGAAACAGGGGTGTGTTGATATGTTTTTTCGGAAGCAGAATTACAAACACAACAATTTAAATAGCATGAAAACGTTGATTGATTTAGGTGTTTCAGATGCAAAGGCGAATGTTTTCGAGCAAATCAAGGGCGTACATGATGTTTATATTTCTCCGTTTATGATAGGAGTTATTAAAGAGTTTGCAATAATTAGGGATACAAAATTGGTAATAAAGGGTGTCGTGCGCGAGTGTGATAGTCTGCTATCAGAAATTATTGTGCAAAAAAAGGTGCAAAAAAAATTTAGGTTTTGGAAGAAAAAAGAGCAACAATCTAACACTGTAATTTATCCTATTACGACATGGGTAGAACTAATTAAAAATAAGTTTAACAAAATTTCTTTTTCTGACGACGTAAGCGATGTTATGATTTCAAAATATGAAAATATTCTTCGCATTAAGAATGCATCCGTCACAGGTAGTAAAAAATATAAACTTGCAGATTCAAGGCTGAAAAGCATACAGACTGAACTAGACTATTTAATAAATTCAAAAATAGACAAAAAAATAAAATGGCTGAAAATAATGCTTGATATCATAAATAGATATGAGCAGATTCTTAAAGGATATTTTCAAAAATATGATTATCGCATTGTGATTTATTGGAGTTCTGCACGAAAACATATCACTTCAAGTTTGCCGTTGCGCACATATGCTCCACCTGAATTATTATTTGAGCATATTAATGACAGTTTACTTGGCTGTTTTTCGGAACACAGAAAAGCAGCACAGAAGAGCATCAAAAAACTAAAGGAATACAGAAATAGTCGAAACTTGATGTATAGTTTGCTTGCTGGGATAGACGAGGATTTGGAGGTGTAGTATGACTATTTTTTCTAAAGTTCTCAACAAGCTATCCATGGAGTTGAAAATCGATTTAGACGAACAGTTTAACAAGCTAACAATGGCAAATTCAAGCACTACGCGAAAATCAATAGATGAGCAAAACGTGGAAAATATTCTATTAGGCTTGCTCTCTTTCGCGGCAGGCAAAATTGGGGAATTGAACGAGCGGCTTCAATTTGAAATATCCGGCGGAGTCATTGAGAAACCAGAACCAACAGTTCCGTGGTATAAACGATTATGGCAGTGGCTAACAACAAATTCAAAGAGAAATGATGTTAGCGAGGATGATGTCGCTTCCGATGATTCGCATTATGACGAGACGGACACACCTTCTGATGCTAATGATGAAGCCATAAATGTCACGTCACTTCGCAGGCTATCCACAAATTATGTGAAAACATTTAAACAAATTCGAAAAATAAGCGGAGTTGAAGGTTCAGCAAAAGATAAGCTAGATGTTGCAAAGAGAAGCAGAGACGTTGCTTTAATAATCTATGAATCAAATGTGGAAAAATTGAAATCTATGCAAGCAGAGTATAAGAGTAGATATGATAGAGCAAAAGGCAGGTTCGATTCTGCTGATGACGAAACAAAGTGGAAGCCATAAAAACCCAATTGGAAGGTGAAAATGGTGTTGCTTCAAAGAATCTTAGAAAACATTGCGTACAAAATCCGTTACGGGGGGATTATAGTCCCCATTGTAATTTTGTTTTTAGTTGTAATTGATTTTGTTGCTTTTTATGACTTAATAATTCAAGGCGACCAAGCCCCGATGGTAGCTGTTTTAATTGCAGGATTATATGCGGTTGCATTGCAATTCTTCCCTGTGATGCTTGCAATTGCATTTATGGCGAATTTTAGTATGTCTATCAAAAGAAACAATAAAGCAGATGAAACAATCCCCACAGCTGTACGTACAATTTCATTTATTTTATCAATATTTGTATTTGTGTCAACCGTTTTATTACTTTTTTGGATTACATCAGCGCGTTTTGACTTGATGCTTGATAGGACACTTGCAAGCATTAGTGCCTTTGAATTTTTATCAACTGGGCTGAATTCTAATCCACATATTGAAACATTTGAAGGCGCATGGTTTAGTTTTAGGTGGATGCAACATTGGCACATATCAGAGAGTACAGGAGCTGAAGCGTTTGGGTACTATGTTGGCTTTTGGGTAGACAGGCTATTATTAATTTCCCCAATAGTTACAAGTTTGGTTGCGTTTTTCCTTTCATGTTTCTATTTTCGAGGCTTTTGGTGGATTGAAACACTCTATCGTTTGAGCGGAAACTCCGAATTATTTGATTCGTATGAAGAAAAAACGAAGAAAGGGGCAGACCATAGACGAGAAGCATTGTCTGCCATGTATAAAGCAAAAAAAGATATGAAACGTATTCAATCTGAGGAGAAACGTGAGCTAAAGAAACTCGAAAAAGAGATAAAAATTGGACACAACAATTTAGAAAGAAGTAGTAAAAGATATCGGGAAACATTGGCTTTGCATGAATCAGAAATGCAATTAAAAACTAGTTTGATGTCAGATTTATGGCAAGAACTAGGTCTTGAAATATCAAAAATGCCAAAAAATACAGAAGAATTTATACATTCTTGTTATGATGCGATACGAGATAGAGAAATTGGATTAATTGCAAAAGGCTATGAATCCGGTATCCAAGGATTTTACGGGAAAATTGAAAGCTTCCTAAGACTATATAAAGCACAAATTTCTGATTTAGGCTCTGACATAAACGATGTAATTGAAGAGTATAACAAAAATATTCTAGACGACAATAAGAGCCTTTTGGAGTGGAATACTGCTAAATCAAGAAAGGCTTTACTTGACAATTTTAAGAGCATCATGGGGGTTAAAGACGAAGAACACTAAAAATCCGTTTCGTGAGGTGTTTTATGAAAAAAAAATGTATCTGCATTTTGATACTTGCTGTAATTTTGGTACTGTTTGGTTCATGTTCTAATAATTCCGATGGAATTAATTTAGTGGTGATTGTTGGGAATCGTGCAAATTCTCACTCGTTAGACCATGATGATATGATGCTCATAAGGGAAATGGTTCTTCAGTCTTTTGATTCAGATGGTCGTAATGCCAGAGTTCGCAGCTGGTTTGTCGTAAGCGATGGCTCCCCGAGCGTTAGAGACATGGGTTCGCTTTCTGTTTCTGCTAATAACGCATCACTTTTGAATACGAGGAAGGATGCGTTAATGATTCAAACTATAATGCCGTTTTTAGAAAGTGAAAATTTTTGGGCGCAAAGTGAAGAAGCTGACTTATTAGCTGCTATGCGGTTAGCGACTGACATTATTAGAAATAACGAGCCAAAAAAAAGAGAAAATCACATCCTAATTATTGATTCGGGAATAACGACAAGTGGTGCTTTGAACTTGCGTACAATTGATTTGCGCGAAGACACGGTTGATGCAATTATTGATGACTTGCATAGACGAGGTTATATCCCCGATATGTCAGGTATAAATGTAACATTTACAAATATCGGAAATGCGGCTTATCCTCAGCGTTTACCACAAGATAATCATTTTAGGAATCAACTTCTAGCTTTATGGGGAACAGTGTTGTTTCATGCAGACGCTGAATTGACCAGACCATTGGTATGGTCAGTCCCCGGTAACAACCCAAATGTGCATATTTCCGGTGATTTTGAAGACGAAGGTGAGGGTGAGGGAAAAACTGGATTTCCTTTTGTAACAACTATTCAATTTATGCCCCCACCTATCCCCGATCCCGATGATTTGCCTAATAATGGGAATGTCATTGTTAATCCTATACCATTGCCACCCCCTATTGAGGTTTTTGGAACAGTTGAGTTGGGTTTTATGGCTAATAGTGATAGGTTTAGAGATGATGACAATGCTCGTGCCGCATTACGTCGTTATCTGGAAATAGAAAATAATATGTTGCTATATCTAAGTGAGAACCCCACCAGCATTTTGTATATTGTTGGCTCCGAGGCAAGAATGCACCCGCATCAGCCAAATCGTAGCAGTGGAATTTATGCCGCAATGCGAGCAGATAGGGTCTCAAGTATGTTGTCAGTATATTTCGGCATCCCCGAAAATCAATTAGAGGCTGTTCATGCAGGTACAACTGTTTTTAGTTGGAGAAATGCTAACGAGCATCCATATGGAGACTTTTGCGGCACTCAAGCAACGTTAAATCGAGTGGTCGCAATTATTCCAAATTCAACAATGGAATTTAATGAATTGGTAGCAAATGGGTTTGTGACCCCGTAGTAAGCTACCCATAACATAATTGGGGTAAGGGGGTATGTTAACATGAAACCTATCACAATTGTTTTTGTCATTATCTTATTAATAATTTCATTTGGTTTAATTGTTCATATGCTTACAGACCACATTACACCAGCTAATAATTATGATTCATATTATGGTCAAGAGCCACAAGATGCTTTATTGCCATATATCCCCTCTATCGGTAGCATTCATTATTTTGCTGGGCATCCTTGGAGGGTGCTTGACGAGATTGATAGTCGCGTTTTGCTACTATATAATGGGATTTGGGAACGAAGAAGCTACAATGAGACAATGCGATATATTACTTGGGAAAACTCTGACTTGCGTAATTATCTCAATAATGAATTTCTTCGCAATTTCCCAAGGAGATATAGAAGTCGTATTGTTGAATTAGAAATACACAATTCTCCTAATCCTTGGTTTGATACTCTTGGTGGTAGCGCAACAACAGACATGGTTTTTATTTTGAGTGTTGATGAGGTTGTGCGTTTTTTTGGTGACAGCGGTCAGTTAGGAGACAGGCCGAACGAAGCTTTCTATATATATGATGACTATAATCGATTTCGAATTGCGGAACAAAGAAGGGGGCATGACAGAGGTACACTTGCTTGGTGGCTTCGAACACCCGCTGAAAACGGCAGTAATGTTAGTTTTGTGAGCAACACAGGAGTAATTCAATTGCACACTTACCCTTACTTCCCTCCACACACAAGCTCGAATATTACTAATAGTAGTCATTTTGGGGTTCGTCCCGCTTTTTGGATTGATTTGACTCCCAATACAGTGCTGGCAACTAGGGTAGCATTGTTTGTTATGATTTTTCATTTGGTTGTATTAATCATATTTTGTATGATTAAAATTTTAAATGTTCGAGTTCGCGGTGATGCAGTAGCGTATATTATATATGCGTCTTTATGTGGATTTTATTTGTATGTATTAGATTACAAGCTGCATTCATGGATTATGTTTTTGATTACCCTGTTATTAATTGTTATTGTTGGGGTGATGTCTTGGTTGTTGATAGACAAAGAAATTGTGACTTCTACGTTTAAAAGACGCGCCATACGGTTAATTGTTTTTATTGTACCGATAACAACAGGCTTGTTAGACAGCATTGCTCTTCCACTATGGGGAATTGAACTGCTTCATGATGTTCCTGCAACACAGCATATGATAATGACGGCAATGCTTTTAATTCCTATCGTTATAACATCTCTGCAATCTACTGGGAAGAAAAGAATCGTGTTTTTTAGGATTTCGGCTTTTATTTGTGTAATAGCATTCATTATATCAGTATTTTTCATTAATCATATGCTTATTGCAATTTAATTTAATTTAGGGCGTACTCAAAAAGTCAAAATGCAATGTAACATGACCATTACTGGCTTTATCCGTAGCAATCTCACAATCATGTTCAAGGTTTTTGACTAAAATCGACAAAAAATCCTGCACATGGATGTCATCGGCGGGGAAAAGTGGAGATATTGCGAATGTATTATATCTGTAATTTTAAACTCGGCAAGGAGTCTGCATCAATCTACAGACGGATTCGTCTGTATTCACAAAGCCTTTGGTAACGATGGTTTGTTGCTATTTTGATATTTTCCATCGTACAAGGGCGAGTTTGTATCAGATAATTTAGCGACGTACATATTTCCTACAGGTTGTCCACTTCGCAAAATTATATTAAATTCAGAAGCATTATAAATTTCAAAAGTTACTCGTCCGCAGTATCCACTATCAATTTGTGCATCAGAGCATTGTACAAACACAAAAAATCTTGCAAGCGTTCCTTTTGTTTGTACAAAGCCCATGTATCCTCGCGGCATTTTAACATATTCCGTTGAACATGCTAACAATGTCTTTTTTGGTGCTAATGTAAGACCTTCAATTGGAACTTTCAAATCTTCAATATACTTATCTGGTATACTTTCCCCATATAAAAGAGTATTTTCGCTATTTGTGGGTCTTAATTTAATAACATCACTATGGAGTGTCAAAGAAATACAACTATCTTCCGCCGCTTGAACTGCGTCCACAAGAGAGTGTTGATTTACTAACGCTCGTAAACTTTCGCCTGTTATTATCAATGCAATTCATCTCCGATTTTATAGCACTGTATGAAGTAGTGTGAGTATAGAAATACCTATTGGTATCAAGCATTTCCAGTTATCGGAAATAAAATACCCCCATTTAGTAAAAATACTATACGATGGTAATGGGGACACACGTTCTTCTAGTTTCAATTTTCTGAATGAAGTCTGTGATAGAGATTCGGTATTGTGGAAAAAACAGCAAGCCAATACGCCTCCTGTTTTGAACTTAACCGTTGTGCGTCCAGCATTAAAAAGACTTATTAACACAACATCATTGAACCCTGGGTCAATTTTTCCAGAAGCAACTTGAATATGTTTATAGGTGTTCATGCCCCTTCCTGTAATTTCTCCAAATACATTGTCGGGAATCATCAAATAATCTGCTTCAACAAGGATAGATTGCAACGGCTTTACTTTGAGACCATTTTTAGGAACTTCACGGTAGATTTTTCTTTTGGTTTCCCAGTATCTATTGCTCAAATGAAGGTTCATAGCAAATTCATTAAGCCCTTCAGGTTTCTTAGAAACGTAAATTTTACTATCTGGCGATTTTTTGTAATCTTCAAACTCTTTTTCGTTTGTTGTAAAGCGGTCATGTAAATTTACGATAGACATAATGTATCTCCCTAAGACGTAGTTAATTGCATTATATGCTGGTTGAGTTTGTCCTATCTAATTCTTAACTCCACAAGCTATAATTACAAATAAACTATTCATCTTAATTCCTATGCGGCAAAGATAGGGGAAATGACATTTTACATGAAAAATACTTTGTTGCTTTATGATGTACCCTGCTATGTCGCAAGATAAGCAAGGTGTATAGTGGCTTTGCCACGCATGATGTAATCCGCATCTACCCAAAAATCAAACATATATTATAATCATGAACACACAAGCCTAACAGGGATTCCCTTGTTGGGCTATTTTATTTAAAAGGAGGTCACAACACTTGCGGATTTATCTAACGAATTTAGGAAAGTACAACGAAGGGGAATTAATAGGTCTATGGCTGAAACTCCCCTACACAGACGAAGAACTACAAGCCGCCCTAAAGCAAATTGGTATCGGTGAACAGTACGAGGAATACTTCATCACAGATTACGAGAACGATTTAGGGCTGAAAGTGGACGAATACGATAGCCTAAGCGCATTAAACGAAGTCGCAACATGCGTTGAGAGCCTTAACGCCGACCAGTTACATTTACTCCAAGCGGTAATCGAATTAGAATCCGTTAATGTATCTGACATGATGAACACTATCGGGGGATTGGATGAATACACTCTACACCCTAACATTAAAACCAATCACGACCTTGGGCATTACATGGTTCATGAATCGGGTGAGTATGACCTAAAAACCCTTGGCTATCTTGGTAACTTTTTGGACTATGAAAGAATTGGAGAGGACACACATTATAACAGTTCTAGCGGATTTACGTCCAAGGGTTGGATAGCACATTGATGTTGTATGTAGGTCTGATGGGATTACCCATTGGGCTATTTTTATGTAGAGAGGATTTGATTTTTATGAACATTGCAGGGCTAGACATGGTAGAGGTTGGTCAACGCATGGAAATGTATGTACAGAATCATATCAAGGGCTTTGTGTTATCGGTGGGCGTATCCATGTTCCAAGAAAGCTATCTATTCGACTTTACAGAAATAAAGGCAACCATACCGCCACGATATCATTACCTATTTAAAGATACCGATAAATTCAACGGTGCGAGTGGATTCATTGAGCATGATTCACTGGAATATACAATTATGCTCTTAGCTGATGAAAGCGATGCCGTGGCGTACTTGCTTACATTACTGTGGACAGATGCAAACGACAAGGAAAATACGGCTATTATTGGGGATTTCTTATGTCCCTAAGGATTGTATGACCCTTTATGTGTGACCCTGATTTGTGCGTCCCTCACATGTCCTTAATCTGAAAAACTAGCTTAACCATTTTCAACACAGCTTGTTTCTCAGATTTTGACTTGTTATGCAGTTGGTGCAAAATCTGGTTGCTTACATCATCTATGCTATTGTCTGGGTTACTACCTTTGGCTGTGTCAAAAAATTCAGCCAAGGAAATATTAAGCGCGGTGCATACCTTCTCTAAGGTGTGTACAGTTATGTTCTTAGTGCCACGCTCCACTTGACCCAAATATGCAGGGGTAATGTCGGCTTGATGGGCTACTTGCTCCTGTGACATTGCCCTTGATTGGCGAAACTCTCTTAATCTTTTGCCTAAACTAAAGTTATTCTTCAAAATAATCACCCTGCTTGAGCATAGGGGGTTGTGATTCATGCTTCAACGTGATATAGTAACTATGCAAAATATAAACTATAGATTGCAAAGAGCAGTCTAATAAAAAGAGGAGATTGATAATATGGACAATGAAAAATTACAAAATGTAGAAACACCAGAACCACAAAAAACACCAACAATTAACAGGGAGTTTATCCTAACCAACATCATTGCAATTTTAAGCGGCGTATCCATTGTTTCGCTATTAATGCCGTTCATCACCATTGATGTATGGGTAGAGTTTATGGGGTTCGGTGACGGTTCAATCGAAACGATTTCGGGATTTGACGTAGTGCCTGAAGGTTTGTGGGGAATTTTGCTGTTGGTGCTTCCAGCTGTGATTATTGCAATGAACTACATCAAGCAACTTGCGCCATATAAGAAATACATAACACTAGGTGCACCTATCATTTGTTTATTAAACTTGTTCGTATTTCTCCCCGGCATGGTTGTTAGTGCAGAGGGTGGAGGGGCATCCATGGATATTCAGACCTCATACGCTATAGGCGGTTGGATAATGATTATCTGCATGGGGATTGTTGCTGCCCTTGGCATAATCCAATTCTTCGGGCTAAAAACGAATATAGCGTTACTGGACGAAGTAGCAAGCAAAAGCAAAAAGTTCGAATAAAACGCAAATAAATTTGCTCCATTTTGATGAGGTGGCAATGCCTAAGCGGTATTGTCACCTCTTTAATTCCACCGACAGTATGACCCGATATGTATGTTCTCATTGCAAGTGTGGATTTTACAGGTGGATTAGTCCATCGCGCTAATCCACTATTCTGCGCCATATGCTAATTAATTTTGCTTCTATTATACTTTAGGCGGAGGTGGCATAAATGGACACAATCAAGGTTATTTCATCAATGAAAGCAAGTGGCGTTGAAATTAATAGCCACAGCCTAAATGGTGAGTACAGGGAGCTTTGTAACCTAATTGGCTATGAAGCAGTGGAAAAACTCTATATCAAATATTGTGGTGGGTATATTAATTTGCCAAAAAAGCTTTTGGCCGATGAGTTTGTGCATGGCTACATTGTAACTTGTTACAGCAATGGGTACAAGGCGAAAGACTTGGCTAAAGAGCTAGACTACACCTATAGCTGGGTGAGGAAAATAATTACGAATGCAGGGTTGAAATAATCTGCTAAACCAGAAATAACATACGGCTATCATGAGATAGTGGGGGTATGTCATGCGAAAAATAATATTTCAAATTATTGAGCCAAACGAAGACGGTAAATCTAGCAAGTTAAACAAGCTGTTTGAGTGGCTTATCATTATTTTAATCATCCTAAATACAATGCTCATCTTCCTAGATACATTTGACAATGTTCCTCATGAAATAACAGACAGATTCCGTAATATCGAACTTGTTACGATTGTGGTTTTTTCTATAGAATACTTGCTAAGAGTGCTGACGGCAGATTTATTATACAAAGACAGTAGACCATTTAAGGCGCGACTCCGTTATATATTCTCCTTCATGTCTCTTATCGACCTGATGGCCATATTGCCATTTTTCCTACCTTTTGTTATTGCCAACAACTTAGTTATATTGCGTGCGACAAGACTGTTACGGCTATTCAGATTACTTAAAATTAGCCACTATACAGTTACTCTATCGATACTCGGAAAGGTATTGAAAGAAAAATCGTCACAGCTAATAACGTCAGCATTTATCTTGTTGATTCTTATCGCTATATCGTCAGTTATTATTTACTCCGCAGAACATGAAATGCAACCAGAGAAATTTGAGAATGCTTTTTCTAGTTTGTGGTGGTCGATAGTTACTATTACCACAATAGGCTTTGGTGACATCTATCCTGTTACAAAGGTTGGCATGTTGATAGGTGGGGTTGTTTCCATCCTTGGTATAGGGCTGGTGGCAATACCAACGGGTATAATTGTAGCGGGTTTCACAGAGGATTCTACAGAAAGAAACGAAAAAATAGCAAAACGAGAGAACCACCTTTTTGTCGCTGATGAAATAATAAAGCTCAAAGATTTGCTCGACAAAGGCGTACTAACGCAAGATGAGTTCGACCAGAAGAAAACACAGCTTCTTAACCTGTAACATTCATCACTGTACAACGCGCCTACTCTCACAATAGAGGGTAGGCGTTTTATATAGTCATATAAGCTGAAAATGGTTGACAAATGTGATAAAATAAGATCATGGCATATGATAGGCAATTCCGAAAAAGTGTACTGGATTACATCGACGAAGGGCATACAGCTAAAGAAGCGA
>Ga0123355_10011805_pt1 | contig 13495 bp, 5 predicted proteins | sample TergutEmb28metaG_3_FD_89872 | JGI IMG/M metagenome (GOLD analysis project Ga0123355, IMG submission 89872) | Embiratermes neotenicus P1 segment gut microbial communities from Petit-Saut dam, French Guiana - Emb289 P1 | ecosystem: Host-associated > Arthropoda: Insects > Digestive system > Gut ...
AACATAAACATCATGATTGTAACTGCTCCCCTCATAGACATGATCTGCAGGAAACATCATTTGTGAATAAGGAAATAGAGGTGTTCAATAGAAAACTGCATAAAGTGGTGAAGACCCCGCAGCCAATACAAAAATAATACAGGAAAACTTAAGCAGGAATGATTTCACACTCTATGAACTGCACCTAAATATTTCTGGGAAAGAAAATATGGCTAAACTGATAGGGGAAAACATAAAAAAAAAACTAATATCAAGAAAAGAAGAAATCCCCTTCATTCTGAAATAGGAAGAAAATCAAAAGGATCCTACTCAGAATGAAGCTAAGGAAAAATTAACAAATTGTGTTAAAAAAGAACCCTATCTCAAGGAAGTCAGATCATCAAAGAGACAAAAACGAAATCCAGCCATGAGGAATGAGGATTTTTTTATGGATAATGGAGTAGTTACTGATAATATAACTGATACATCAATCGGTCACAACACGGGTAGTAAACTTCTAGATAATGTAACATTTACAAATAGCCACACAACATGGAATAAGAGTACAAATAGTGTAACATTCTCAAATAAATGTCTGTATGCTACATCATATATCAATGATATGCAACCTGAGGCTCTAATGAGTAACTGACACAATAAATGTGGAACATACATTAGTCAAAGTTTCCAGTCAGGTTCCAAATGCCAAAACATACATATCTACCTTGTCACTAAAAGTGATTTATTAAGCTTTTTTTCACTCAGTAATGAGATATGGAATTGTATTTCGGGGAAATTCGTCACATAGTTCCATAATTTTAGAATACAAAAAGAAAGGCAATCAGAATCATGAAAGGATGTGGGAATAGAGTTTCGTGTTGAAATTTATTTAAGAAAGTACAAGTTTTGCCTTTGACATCATAATATATGTTATCTTTATTAATGTTTCTAGCTCAAACCAAAAAATTCTTCTCAACAAACAATGAAAATCACAATTTAGACACTAGACAAAGAAATAATTTATACCTTCCTCAAGCAAAATTAACCATTTATCAAAAAGAAGCTTATTATTTGGGGATAAAAATTCTTAATAATTTACCCTTGGAGATTAAGAATGTTGGTGGTAACCAAAAAAAGTTTAAAATTGCTCTCAAAAAAAGTTTATATATTTATTCATTTTATACAAAGGAAGAGTACTTTAGTCAATTGCGAATTATGTACTGTATCACAAGATTTCTTATTGTAGTGGTACAATGATATAAGATTCTATGTGCATTATGTAAGTATTCATTGATTCTGAGCTGAACACTTTTCCTTGTAGAAACTTGATTTGTCTTATTTATGCCTTATAATAAAAATTATTATTATTATTATTATTATTATTTTATTGTCAAAACTCATTCTGTACTGTGCCTGTTGTTATCTAATGACAAGTACTATATCCACTTTGATGGATCTCCGGAATACTAAATAAGTGATAATGATAATGATAAATGATAATAGATGTTAATTAAAAAATGTTTGGTTAAATTTGGTTCCTTTAGTTTATTTGGTCCAAAGATAAAAAGGTCACATGACTGAGTACTGAATAAAATTGATCCCTTGTACAAAAATAAAAAAACTCCCTGGGTGCACACCATACACTTATATTGCAGCTTTGTAACATGAAACTTATCTATTGCACTTTATCTTTTACATTACTACAGTTATCATCAAAAGAGTACACAACCAGTTATTTCATGCTACTTAGTCACACAATTGGACTGACAAAACTTGATTAAACCTCATTATATAAATACCCAATAAATATTAGATAATACACTTAACAATAACTTAATTAACTTAGCACAGAACATGCAAGAGATACACAAAATGGCAGTCACACACACACACACACAAATTTCAGATCAACATTAAAAAACAGGAGGGATTATTTGCATTTTCGTGATAAGAGAGAGAGAGAGACAGTAGGCAATGAGAACACAGCACAGGTAAATTCCTGCCAGTATTGGAGACAACATAACATGTTGAGAATCAGGTCACAATATAAATGTCTTTGCTAAGAAATCCTAAGAGGTCATGACTCCCACATCTCCTATGTAACATATAAAAAGAGAAATACCAAAAACTAATGTTTTCTGTGGTAGCCACTTTTAAGCGAAGTACTCCCAAATCCATTCAGAAAGCCAAAAATGATTTTTTTGCACTGATTTTCAAATACCTGACCATATCAGTTCTATAGTATTTTCCGGTCAGTTCCAACTTCTAAAACAGGGTTTTTGTGATTGTGGAACATTAGGCGATGGGCAATGTCCAGAAGTAAAGCAATACTTACACTATCTCAACCATTAACCACATGCAGAAAAGTAACTTATTGCAGTATGTGGGAAAGAACAAACCAGAAACAGAGTTGCAAGTTTTGAGGTTTGCACAGTGGTATAGTAGAGGATTCCTTTCTTGTGGATACATTCTTCAAAATATCAGGACCCATCCACCCAAAAGTGCAGGATCACAACCCAGAAGCCCAAAATTCCCAGAAACAGACTTCTTCTATGACTTCAGTGAAAATGAAATTTTGAGATATAAATCCATTCTGAGTTAGAAATATAACACATTAAATGCTGTGTATCAAAGGCATTCTACACACTGTCAAAATGAAGTTCCCTACAGAAGTGTGGTGTGGCAATATAACAGTGCATTTATCAAAAACAAAACATCTCTCATTTCCCTTGAGCTGACATCAGCAACATGAAGCTCATACAATGTTTGACTGTAACTTCCAGCAATATAGGTGGCTCACAAAATACAGATGAAGCGAGAAGCTGACAATAGATTATTCTGAAAATCTGAAGAAACTAGAGATCAATAATGCCAGAACATACTTTGCATTAATTTATATGAGCACCGCCGTACACGTGAATATAATCTTGTCATGTTATCACTTCTAGTTTCCTCACTAGCCCAAAATTGGAAGAAAATTCACAGTCTCATCTAGATTTCCAAAGCTGCAGAACTGTGCGAGTTTTCAACTGTTTTTTGACTTCATCATTTAACTTCTTGATATTGGATCTCTCCATATGCTTCTGTGTTTTTAATTTTTTTTTAATGGTAACAACTTCACTGTTGCAACCAAGAGACAGGGATAATTATCACAGTATCTTGGGGTCAGATATCTAGTACACTAAATTCTGTCTTATATTTATCAGTCAGACTGTGTTTCTTCATGTTAGAAGTAGAAGTCAAAATTATTTCAATATTTGTCATGTTGGAACATTATAATCTATAAAAGTAGAATTTTTGATAGAGTAAATTTCACTAAGGTAACCAAATTATCATCTCTGACAACACAAATTATCGCTCTGAACTGTCATATGATATCACTCCTCGCTACTTCTGCAATAAAATCCACATACCCACAAATACACTACAGTTCTACATTACATGACTTTTGTGCCATTTTATTCTCAGATGGGTTTTGTGCATTCAGAAAAACACTCTTGTGCCTGTAACCACACTGCACATCATATGAAATTCTATCGTAACATATTATACTTTCTGAACACCTTGTCAATGGGCCACGAGGAAACTCATGATTGCTATCCCATGCATTGTTGATGGGTCACGAGTTTCTACATTTTCTTACACGATGTCTTGCACATCTGTTTGTCAGTAGGTCTGGCTCACTTTTCACTTTAAGTTTATCGACAGCTTAATGCAGGATGCTGGGGTCTCAAGTTACAAATAAACATACCGGTCATGAGCCCCTGTTTTTAGAATCATAAAACTGCAATGAAGGAACCACTCATTCAGATACTCTGTTTTCCTCCAATTGAAATCATGGCTGTGCGTAGGAATGTTCTGCAAGAGGACGATATTTTGTGTGAGTTATATGTGGATACACGTTCTGATGTCTCTGATTATAGTGACAATGAAAGTCTGGACGGTGACAGTGACGTCCCCGCATCTAGTTCACACAAACAATTGTGATCCTCTACTGGTCCACTGACCCCACAGTTTCCACACCCATTTTTTCTCACATCTATCAAGATAATTTTTATAACAGTGTGAGATTAGCTCAGACATTGCTAAACAGAAACATGAGAGTCTGCTGCACTGTGAGGGCTAACAGGGGCATTCCACGTGACCTAGAAGGGGAAGGCATGCACTTGAAAAAGGGGCAGTCAGCATTCTGAAGGAAAGGTGACATAATGGTGCAAGTGTGGAAGGACAGGACTTGTGCGAATGATAGGTATGATCCATGACACAAAAATTGTAAAAAAAGGGAGGAAAGATAGGAAAACAAACATGGTAATAAAGAAGCCTTATGCTGTTGTCCAGTACAATAAATTCATAAAGGGCATAGACAGGGCAAACCAGAACCTCATTTATTACACAGTTCTGAAGAAAAGTGTAAAATGGTCAAAAAAGGTGGTACTATATCTGCTAAACTGTGTGCTCTTCAAAGCGTTTTTTATGTACAGGAGACTAAATACAAACGAAATAAAGTACAAGAAATTCCTGCATGAGGTAGGAAGGTCCTGGATATCAGAAGTCCAGAATCGAAATGTGCCAATTTCTGACGACTTTCAATTGCCAGAGACAGGAGCCCAAAACAGGACCCGCCAGACAGACTTTCTGGTGATTTCAGAATACACAAACTTGAAAAAATTGTCGGTGCTACGGAGGGAAAAATGAAGTATCCTGTAAGACAGTGTAAAGTGTGTGCTGCACATAAGAATTGAAGTGAAACTAGAAACTTTCGTAAATTCTGTGTTGTTCCACTTCAAAAAGGGTCTTGTTTTGAGATGAACTACTAGACTATCTATATGCAGTTTCTGCAGTCTGGTGCTCAGGAGCATAATTGACAGTGTCAAACCATAAGTAAGAATAGGTTATGGGGTTGAACATTCAAAGCATTTTAAACATCCAGGAACTGGGGGGTATTTAATTAAAAAATCATTTGGTTGGCAAGGTGTTAAATGCTGATGTAATTATGATTCAGGTATTCTGGGATGTGAAGATCCTTCAAATCATTGGAAACCACTAGCCCAATGAAAGTATTATATATCAGAGGACACAAATCCTCAGCAACACCACTATGAAAACCTATAGTCTAAAATTAAAAGGGTCTTCCTAATTCAGGACTACCATTTCCACTTCTATAGAAAAAAGTAAAATCATCTGCTGGTTGTGTGTTGCTCTTGTCTTAACTGACCTCTTGTACTCCCATTAAATACCACAACTTTTACTTTGTTTATCCTTTTGCCATGGTTTTCAACTAACCAACATTGCAGACTCCAGGAATTCCATATCAGTAGCTCAGTTCATAAATTCTGTTACTTCTGGAATATCATGAACATAAGCATGTGTGTAAACAAAGTGAACAAAAAATACTCCGCCAAACCTACAAAGGGTGGAACTACGAAAAAGAAATAAAAATAAAAACTAGACGAATAATGGTTTTCTGAAGAACGTGTTGTGAATCACAGAGTCCTGAAGATTAAAGAATACGCTCAGAGTGTTCATCTTGAGTTTCAATACTGGAAGTTGCACATCTAAACAATGTCTGTCTTGCTTGCTGGAAAATTTAAGTTATTGTATAAATTGTCTCAATAAAGTTTTGTATGTGCTTTTGCAAATCTGGACGTTATTCACTTCTGTAGTATAAATTGCAGTATTTAGAGTTCCTCATAAATAAGTCTAAGGGATTTAAATCAGAGAAACAAGCAGTTCCATGTTTTTGGTCCACTTAGTCCCAGCCAATGTGCTGTAAACACGAACTGCAAGAAGAAAATATGGTCAAGTGCCAACATGCATAAGCCATAAATGAATCCTGGTGTACAGATGCACATCTTGCAGTACCTCTAAAAGGATGTTTTATATACAATCGTGGTAAAACGGCTGCATTCACATACAGGTGAGAAAGTAGGGTCTAACAATCATGTCTCCTGCAATGATTGCCCACACATTTAGAGAAAGCTCTTGCTTGTGCATGGAATGCAAGGTACAATGTGGGTTGTCATCTGTGCATACTCGTTATGCATACTGATCATTCCATATGTTGAATATCCTGTACCATCAGTGAATATAATTAAAGATGAAAACAAAGAATTGCCAAGGCATGTTCTAAGAAACTCATAGAAATTATTGTGGGAGGATAACCAGTTTGCTGAGGTCCTTGCTCTCAATATGAATGTTACGGACAGAAGAGTTGTGTGTGTAAGACTCGGCACGCTGTGCAGTCTGAAAATCCGTCACATATAGATATTCTCCTTTGCTTGTCTGTGGATTTGTATATATTATCTCAAGGATTATCAATCCTTATTGGGGTGTTGGCACTGATCCTGGTCACCCATGATTATTTGGCTGCACATTATATATACCAATATCCCTAAGCCACCTATCAAAGACAGGAAAATCTCAGTCTGGTATTTGAAGATGCATAATTGTTCTTGAACACATGATGTTCTTCACAATTCACTGCCATAAGCTCTGCCAGATATCAGGTGCACATTGGTCATCTCAAAACAAGTCAATTGAGCCATTATACCTATTTGGCACTTCAAAATGTACAAAAAGATATTAGTTAGTTACATGCAGACTGCATGCGAACTTGCTGTGCTGTCACTTCAGAAGTCGTGAATAGACAAGTGAGGTGACATCAAGTGCAATGAACCATAGGCTGGACAGCTTAAAATTTTCTTCAATTTTCCAAATGCAGTAAGCTATAAATCGTGTTGCAGAATTTCATTGTTCATATAATAACTTTGCCTTGTGTTGCATTGTAGATTTATCCATTATTGGTCATACTTATGGTGTGGAGTTTTTGTTTATCCTGTATTTGTATGTGTATGCATAAGTCATATAATATAATATAATATAATGTAATGTACTGTAATGCAATGTAATGTCACATAATGTAATGTAATGTAATGTAGTAGAGCATAGTTCAGTGTAATGTAATGTATGTATATACATACACAGAATACATATACATAATATAACTTTAAGATAAACAATAACTGTTTACAATTCATTTATGCCATCATTTCATTTCATTTCATTTCTGCAGTTAACTTAGAAATGGGGATTTGTAATAACTGTACTTTTGTGGTGATAAATAGGTATAATATTAACTCATTGTCGTACATTACTAGGAACTTCTGAAAGCTGTGTTAAGTCCTCAAATACTTAACTCCACTATCATGAGACACTCTCAGTCTCTGAATAAGCTCTGTTTTTATTTACAACAAACTTAAGTGAAGAAAGGACTTCACCCATTAATAACCTTTGTTTCCTCACCACTTCAAAATTATTATTCTCATCTTTTACTGATTCATTAAGCAAGTGGTTCTTTGAACGTTGTTTAAAATCAAATTTTGTATCTTCATTCTCATGTTTAATCTCATCATTGTTAGCTACCACAGTGGCCAATTTTGGCTGACTTGGTGGTACTTTTGGAACTGATGTATTGGCACGACTGGCAAAAAACTTCTCAAGTGTTCCTTTGATATTAGCCAACTCTGTTTCTCTGTCTAAAAATTCTTCATCTGCCTCACTTTGTATCACTTTACTTTCTGCTACTGAATCAGTCCCGGCTTCTTCTCTTTCATTTGCATTTGTAGCAACCACAGTCTGATGACGATTTACATTTCCTTTGTCATCACTATTCCCAGAACTTGTTGAATTCTCTGTAAATAACTGCGGGTTTTTGTGTACTGTGACGTATTTTGCATTATAAACTTTCTTCTGCAGCATGGCTTCAAGCTTGCTAGCAAAGTCTGATGATTTGAAACTTCCTGTACTGAGAAGAAAACGTGGATCTGGTGTAACTGGTGTGGTTGGTTCAGTCTTACTCCTAATGCTGCTACTTCTGAAAAGGACTGTGTTTAAGTCATTACTACTATCTGATACTCTACTAGACAAAATTCTGGAAGCCAAAGAATCAGTCACTGCAGAAGGTGGGGGTAGTGGGGGTGGCATTGGGGGTTGGGGTGGGGGTGGAGGAAGAAGTGGTTGTGAGAATGTGGATTGCATTCTCAGATCTGTATTCATCTCTGAACCTTTAATATTTGTATTTTGTTTAAGACCAGCAAGATTATCTTGATTATCCGAAAATGGTTTCCTCTGGTCAAAAATTGGAGATGATACTGTTCTGGGCTCTTCAGTTTCAAAATCTACCCCACATTCACCACGTTCTGGAACTTCCTGTGTATCTTGTACTGAAGTTTCGTCATCAGAATCATGAGAAATAATAATGACATTTGGAAATAAGTTTCTTGCACTTCTAACACTATGTGACTTTTTGAAATCATTTACACCAACAGTCTGAACACATTCTGAGGACAAGGAAACATCTGCAGGAGGAAACACAACAGAGGCAGACACATGAGGCACAGTGGACAAAGTAGCTTTCTCCATACCAGAGCTTTTATCTATACTGGAAAGAGCTGCAGTATGAGTAACAACTGAATTTTCACTTTCAAGTTCAGTTACGTAATGAGCATCACTATCAGCAGCTGTAGCTTCTCTACTGAAACACTCTACAGCATTGCATTCCACTATACTTTCCAAGTTATTGATGTGTGCCACTGACTGAAAATCATCACTCTTCATTTTTGAATCCAGGATTGGATGCAAGACACTGTCACATTGTGATAATAAAGCACTGTTGGTCGCATAGATTGTCACATCACTGTCCATCACAGTCATGATGCCTTGCTCTGGATTCTTGTAGTCTGTTCTAATGGCTGTTTGGGATTCAGAGAGCTCATGTTTCCCTTTGATATTCTTAAGAGATTGAGAGTCCTCATTAAGCACTCTGTTGGCAGGTTGATGATCCATCATGACATTATCCAAGCAACTTGCTTTGATCTTCTTCATACCACAAAGAAAATAAATAACAAAACCTTCAAGAAAATAAAACAAAGGTCAGTTTTTAAATACTGAATGCCCTCTGCAAATGAATTAAAATGCATTAGTATGAGCACATTTAGAAATTGAAGGCAAGATAATTTTTAAATGTGTCTTTGTTTATGTAAAACAATAACATTTCAAACTCAAGATCTGTCTCCTCTACGTCCATTTTCAAAGTAAAATAATCTCATAGCTGCGGGATATTAATATTCCTTCACAATATCTTCACTTTTTGGTGTCAAATATGAAATTGTTTGGTACATGCAAGAAGCAACACACACACACATACACAGGCAAACCTCATACTCTAAAATGCAGCAGGTCTCCGTTGAAATTTTTCCTTACATTAACTTGCACGTTTCTGCTTACACAATATTCTGATGCTCCCCAGTGCAAATTATACATTAATTCAGCAGTAAACAGAGAGGGTTGTATGCAGAAGAGGTGTAAGCACAGATTACACTTATTTGCTGCTATAATATGTTAACTCAAGCACATGTTGCTGTCTCAGACTAGAATAAGCATCTCTCAGACAACTCACTTATCTAGAGGCCTATGTAGAAAAGTGATGTTTGAGAAAAGAATATACTGGTTTACTGCACTGACATGTAACCTAAAGCACATGCTGCAGTCAAAGACTGAACAGGTTTCCTCAATAAGTCACCTAATCATAACATTTCTCAGAAGAGTTGTTAGATGTTACACACCTATGAAAGATTTCACCAGAACAGGAATGTATTCAACTACCACAGTTTTATGTCATGAACACAATTGTGTCTTTCATCCACAGTGCATGTGCACACTCACATAAAACAAGCTTCTCCTATCTTAACAATATGGACAAGCAGTGGATCCCATTTTTGCTCAATGGGCTCTAGTCACAAATTCAAGGTAGTCCACATACTACACATGATTTGGTTCCTCTCAACAATGACTAATCATGTCATGAGCATATGGGGTGTTATATCATACAGCTTGGTAGACAAGTACCATCGCTCAGGGAGAGCCTGTCTATGAAACCACAGTGCATCACATCCAAGATGACTGTGATCTGAGTATAGATTATTGTTTTCTTGATTTTGCATAATAATGGCAGTGACTATTACAATGATGGCATTGTGTTGCATCCCAGAAAGATGTAATCTTAACACCTGTAGCATGACTATGAAGTGATTTTCCAGTTTCAGAATAATGCATTCAATAACTATTTAAAGCACATCACAAATTTAAATTTCAAACATACACTTAGATATAATTTAGTTTATTTTAAAGTTCATTCATGTATTCACTGTATTTTGCTTTGGATGTAATTATTTGGAAAAAAGAAACTTAGAGAATTCTAGAGAGGAATTATAAAAACTTAAAAACAAACATTCTGGTCAACAGTCATACTGATTTTGAAATCATGTGATACAATGGTAAAACTCTTTAAAACTCTTTCATAAATTGTGACATTTCTTCATACCTGTTGTGTGTGTCTCTTGGCATAGAACACACAACACAGAAACCATTAAGGTCCCTCTAACTTCATTTTTAAATTCACTTAAGTCTTGTTTCATGCTGCCTTAGAAGCAGTTTTAACCAAAAGCTAATCCTGTAGCATCTTGTACTTAACATGTAGTAACTATTCTAATTCATTTGTGTTTTGTGGTGTCTTAATTAAAATATGATACAAGAAGTGCCATGAATGACTTTAAATAATTAGGGGATAAAAGTAAGTAAATATGTACAATTAACTGCAGTCAGCATGCAGAAGCCAAGTGGTTTAACACCACTCACACCATACTCAGACACTTCCAAGTATCCATTTCTGAACTGGTTTTTACAACAGATTTCTGTACACACATCCCATTTGATTGTCATCATTGCCATCACCACCACCACCATCACCACCACCACCACCATACTCATTCATACCCATTCCAGTATTAGGTCTGTTGTGACCTGTTACAAATAAAAAACAGAACCTTTCTCTCATTTCAGAGGTCTTCTCAAACTCAATTTTCCTTTGGGTTAATATTTTAACATAACACTCATGAAATTTTTATTGTATTCCTAACTTTTTTTCCCTCTACAAGCCATCAGTTTAACCTTTATTATCCTAAGCAGTCACATGCTGGTATATTAAAAGGCACTGGTAAATGGCCTAGCATACAAAATGCTGGTCTCTGTGTGTTTACTTGCAAGTAATTAAAATGTTCTTTCTTTTCCAGGAAAACTCTTGCCATCAAGATATAAAATTGACATTTTATCTGCCTCACAGAGGTTAGTAGTCTGTCCCTTAATCTTCTGAACTGCATTATCCAAACAATTAACAAATAACACTTACACGCCATCCAACAGAACTCTAATATATTACTAAAAAGTTGTGTTTGGCCATGTATATGAGTAATATTTATGAATATAGATAGTACAATGGGATGCAAAACATCAAAGTTATCCTAACAACACTTAGTAACCTGTATAAATTGCGCTAATCCTAACCACAATACATAACCTGTATAAATTACCACATCCTAAAAGTACTAAGTAACGTGTATAAATTGTGCTATCCTAAAAACACTGCGTAACCTAATAAATTACCACATCCTAAGAGTACTAAATAACTTGAATAAATTACTCTATCCTAACAACACTACATAACCTGTATAAATTACCACATCCAAGAAGTACTAAGTAACCTGTATAAATTGCACTATCACAACACAACTACCCAATCTGTATATATTACCACACCCTAAGAGTACTAAGTAATCTGTAAAAATTGCACTCTCCTAACAACACTACACACCCTGTATAAATTACCATATCCTAACAGTAATAAGTAATCTGTACAAGCTGCAACTTCCTAACAGCACTAGTCACTTCTCTAATGAAACTAAGCATCCTCTATAAACTGCACTACCTAACAATAATAAGTGCCTAGTCTAAAACAATTCCTTGCTATACATTATCCTTAATTCCTCACTCTTTTAAAGCCTCTTATGTACACATTCCACAGGCATAATCAGAACAGTCACTACTATTAAAGGAAAACATCAACTATTAGTGCCTTTATCTTTCTCTTAATAACACACACTTTCAAATTTCCTGTTCCTTCTTGTGACATCAGAATATTTATAAAAGAATAAACAAGTAATTGGAGAATTATGTAACACCAACACCATCTTCCCTTTTTCTTTCTTTCCATCTCACATGATGGTGGTGGTGGTGGGAGAACTAGTAGTAGGAGGAGGAGACAGGTGGCAACAGCAGTGGAGTGGTGGAGAGGGTTGTGTTATCACTGCCAGTGACATCACTTCTTATTGCTATTATCACACTGTATGTGGAATCTTGAAATAAAAAGCACTGGGAGCTTGCAATATTTTTTTTTCACTCACACATTTGTATCTACCGAAAGTGTCCATCATTCATGCCACTGACTATTCAAATTGAAACAAACTGCACTTACCAATGGCCATCCATACTCCAAACCTGATCCAAGTATCAGCATCTAGCTTCAACATTAGATAAATGTTTACCAGAATGCTCGCTGCAGGAACCACTGGCACAAAAGGCACCTATTAAAAAGACGGTATTTAGTTTAATTTCTTTTCTACATAAATAGGTATGATATTAAAAGAACTTCCACATTACCTTCTCCTATATGCATAACCTTTTTCTGACTCAGTAAGTCACACTTTTGTTGCCTGTATGGTATGTTATGTTCTGAGGCCAAGGAAAAAGTTGTGATTGAAGCATAAAATACAAGAGCAAGAATGTGTTCCCTCTGAAGTATGAGCTCAGATTAAAGGAACAGAATGTGCATCCAACATACAACAAAACACAAAGCATTACAAATTTTCTTTGAACCTGGGTACCAAAACAAAAAATTTAGATACCAGACTTCCATTTTCTTCTGTGTGTTTATGTCACAAAATGAATGAACTTAAAACCTCCCACCATTTCTGGCGCTGGTATTGTGTGTCTGTGTGTGTGCTCTCACATGTGTGTGCAATACTGTGTCTAACAAATCACAAGTTATTCAGGTACACTGAGAATATTCTTCCAAAATGATATTTATTTTTGCAATTTTAATAAGAGAAACACAGCTTCTTCAGGACAGAATCAATACCATCAGTGTAGTTTCGTCTCTCTCTCTCTCTCTGTACTGAAGACTTTAAATTCAATCCATGTGTACCACAATAGATACCAATATCATGGCTCAGATTCTGTCCACTTCTCTTCCAATTACACTATTGGAACCAATGTCAATCAGTTGACTGGAAGACAGCCAGTCCAGAAGCCCACATTTTTTAAAAATGTTTTGCAACCAATAACTCCAAGTGTATTAACACAGAGAGATTACAAGCTTTAAAAGAAAATATTTCTGTATAATTTTTATGTCCAAGTTAGTATATTAAAATTAAAATATTTTTCCCATAATACAGACAGTTCTTGGAAAAATACACAATTTGCATTTTCAAAAACTTAAAAAAAATTCTTAATAACCAAGTTTTTTATGCATGTTTCTGTTTTTTAGTTCTTTAACATATTTCGGAAGTTAAAAGGATTGTCTACAGTTCTATGATATAAACAGGGACTGAAATCTTTGTGGGAC
>Ga0123355_10011806_pt1 | contig 13495 bp, 5 predicted proteins | sample TergutEmb28metaG_3_FD_89872 | JGI IMG/M metagenome (GOLD analysis project Ga0123355, IMG submission 89872) | Embiratermes neotenicus P1 segment gut microbial communities from Petit-Saut dam, French Guiana - Emb289 P1 | ecosystem: Host-associated > Arthropoda: Insects > Digestive system > Gut ...
CCAGAGTTACAGCTGCTCGCGCCAACGCTTCTTCGGTCTTCCAATTGTTCTCCTTCCTTGTGGTCTGTAGTGGTATGATTTCAAAGGTATTCGGTTTTGTGGCATTCTTTGCAAGTGTGAAAGTTAGTTCTGTCTGTATTCATCTATCTTGTCTAGTATGCCTGTAATCCGTAGTTCGCGGCGTATGTAGTCATTTGTTTTGTGGTCATAAAGTGTGTAGCCTGCCAGAGGTCTCCGTAACTTCATTTCTGCCGCTTCAGTTCTTCGACTTTGTAAGGCTATTAGAGTCCAATTTTCTGACCCATATAAAAATGTAGGTAAAACTAATGTGTTGTATAATTTCACAATAGTTTCCGTTCTCACTTTCTTAAAAATAGTTCTCTTAATAGTACCTATTAATTGTAAAAAATTTTGCTAATTTAAATTCTACATCATTGGAAAATTGGTAAGATATACTGAATAATGATTATGATGATAATAATAATAATAAATCTGAAGCATTAAGTATGCTCGATTCTGAACTCTCTGAGCAAAATGAGCATGTGATTTACCATAAGCATTAGAGTAACACAGTCGCCACCACGTAAGTAAACTTATTGTTGGTATTGTGTTAGCTATATATTTCAGCTTCAACACCCTTTTTCAATAGCATTGTCTATGTAACTTCTAACACCAAATAACGCGCAGTGCCAAATTAAGATTTCAAAAGGGCTGTCTAACGGTTTTTAATACAATTTTACTATTTAAATTACTTAATATGCCTTGAATTCTTGTAATTATTCGTCCTTTGTATATACTTGTGTCAATATTGTATGTAATATTTTTGCAATTCCATTATTTTTAATAGTGTATTTAAAGTTATGCTAACATTTCTTCAATACAAGTTTCTTTTTAGTTGAATGCTATACATTGACGTGATCTTAGCAAACCGGATGCCTCAGGTCTTAAGAAACTATAACTTTATACGTGCAATATAAAGTTATTTAAATTATCAAAATCAGAAAATATCTTTTTATAGTAAAATTTGTATCTCGGGAATTATTGAATTATAAATATAATTTTTTTTTAATAATTAAAGCCTAGAAGTATCTAGATTATCACTTCTCGCGCGCTTCCAGGACTCTCCAAAACCGCATATTAGCGCCGTTATGACTGCCTGCCCGCCCGCCAGCCCCCCCGGCCAGCCGCCCGCCCTACCACCCGCCTGACCACCTGCTGCCCGCCTGCCTGCCTGCCTGTCTGTATGTTATAAGATTTTCATAAAATTTGATATTGGGAGGTTTCATTGAAAATTTTTGAGAATATCCGAATTGTTTTGCAATCATACCGAAATATGTTGCTCTTTACATGAAACGTAAGTATGTTTTGTTGTTGCCGGCGACATAAAGCAGTATTTCTAGAGTAAGGAACTGTGTTTCCTTTTTCTTTTATTCGTCCATGTGCAAACTGACATGTCCTCTTTTTGTGGCTGACCTATACTTTATCTTCCCACTTCTTTTTGTTTAAAAATCTCTGCATCCTTCCCCAGTGTCTTGTAGTCCAGTCCCTGTTGTGGTATTCCGTTGTCTCCCTTCTGCATAGCCAATTCTTTCCAGTACTTAATTTTACTGATAGTTGAAACATGCATTTGTTGTGGCCTTCCATTCGTGTCTTCCAATACATATTAAACCAGCGGATACATCACGTGTGCTGCTTCCTATCTTTCGTTTTACCTTCTCTCACTACGTGCTACCTATACACGTAAATACGCAAATAACGAACGCTAACTTAAGGTAATCGATGACGTTATTAACTGTGTAACAGCGAACTGGTCAGTGCATTGTCCGTGCAACGTGACGTAGCGAGACAGACGCGCCGCGTCACCGTTTCATTTCTCTTCACTTTCGTGACGCTGAGAGTGTTACCATATGGTTTACACACGACTTCCGGAAATTTTATTGTGCTCTTCATTTTAATCTTCTAAGGCAAAAATATGGTACTGTTACTTGCGAAATTCAGCTCATGCAATTTTGCCTTCCCCGAGGTTATGCAGCTCCGTATAGACGGTTCAAAACTGACCCTGTACTAAGTCTTTCGAAACTAGTGACACTCATCGAAACCACCTACGGTTATAAATTCATTATTTATTACATTCCTTAACTAACATAAAATATTTAATTTTTAGTTCGTATACCAAAATATATCTATCTAAAACGGAATGAATCTCGTTTAGTTTAAAACCCCCATTTCAGTTACATTGGTTTTTCATTGTCATATGGAGGGATGATTGTAAGTAATAAGTTGGAAAATCTGCAAGGTAGAAGTTCCATCTGACTTTTAATATATTATAGTAGGAATCTTTGAATTGAAAACAACAAATTTATTAGGATAGTTTGGCGCCGCGCCAAAGTAAAAACATGTTACTCCCAACTAGAATGAAGTTACTGAATACGGGCAGTAACTTCGCAGTAATTATTGTACACTGGCCTGCATTCTTGAGATACATCAGCGTTACTCACAATTATTCTCGTTCTCGATATCGATATGTTCCTTTTAGTCTAATGGGAAGGCAATAATACATTTACGTATCAGACATCCAACCTTGTGGAAAAGCGTTGTGGTAACACTATGAAATTGTATTCGTGTGTATCAGTTCCAATCTCATAGGGGTTACAACTTATTCAATTTTTTTTATGTTTCCGCCTCTTCGGACGTAGATGGAGAGTGTAGTAACACGTCTTTCGAATCCTCATACATTCCCCACTCTCGACCAAAGTAATTTTATATCAACGCTGTATGATCTACTCCATGGGCTATCAAAACTTACTCTGAGGTACACCTAAACTAAACTTACTGTTAGCGTACCACCAATGTATTTTTGTATCGAAATATAAGGTCTGAAATAGGAAAGAACTAATGACAGCGGAGATACTCTATATAATGTTAATAACAATGATGCGCATTTATAATTTTCACATTTCGATTTGTTTATTAAGGCCGCGTAGTAGAAAAATGGTTGGCATTAGAGAATGATTAAGCATGCCAGAGTCGGAGAAACCTGAATTATTAAATTAAACCCGCGTCGTTAAACATTCTAAAATTCAGCCAACCCTAATTAATAAGTTTTGTTTATTTCTATCACACTGAACGTGTTCCTAATCCTCTCTACTAATCCCAAAGTGAAGAATTTTATAATATTTGCGCCAGTTGGAATAATTACAAGTTACTACTTTTATTACACCTAACACCCTTGAAGTTTAATTTCAGTAATTACCATTATATATATATATATATATATATATATATATGCTACAGCTGTTCAAACACGTCTAAACACGTTTCCTCCTAAAATATTTTGTTCCAGTTTTGAAACGTATTAGAAGTCCATTTAGTTCTAAAATAAGTATATCAAAAGTAATTCCGATATTATTAAAAAAGGATAAATTTAAACAAACAAAACTTCAGAATAAAACAACAGGAGTACAGAATGTGACAGGCCTCTTTGCTGCTCTAAATTTTCGGTAACTTTGACAATAAAATAAAAATTTTCAGAATCGCGGATCACGAGATACAGTTCAATGATGAACTGAAAAATTACAAAGAAACCAAAGAGCGTGTTGTGGTGCTTCTTTCTAAGATGTTAAGAAACCTCGGACACCATAAAATGCGAAGACAATTTCTCAACCTACAGAGAGATTATTAATCAAAAGCTCTGTTCCTTAACATTCTATAGATGTTTGTAATGTTAATAAATTTCAAATAATTGGAGTTAAGCATCCAGCAGACCCAAACCAGTTCATGTTGTTTGCCTAAGCAAGTTTTGTGTGTCCCTGTGCAGAGTTTATCAAAGTGAATGTACGTATTTGCTGCCTGCTAGAATTTCAATCACAGCTACGCTTTTTTTCGGGATTCCTATCCCTTTTAGCAAACCCACCGAACTAACGCTGGAGGACAAAACATCTACATGTTTGCAAATATCTCCTGCAAATCTTGTATTTATTTAAAATTCCCACCTTCAAAATTCTAAACTTTGTCAAATGCCGAGGCGCATTTGTGTCGCGCTGCCGGCTACGAGGGCCTTAATACGCCAGCTCTGGGAAAAAAAATTTCCCGTCCCTTGGGTGATGTCAGATTTTCACAACGTTGCTCAAAAGTACTATAATCTTCTGGGACAGGACGCTGTGACTGTCGACTGGAAATTTGTTACTTGCATCTTGGAAAGGGGTTCTGCTTCTAACGTAAGTGCAGTTCAAGAACACTTCTCTGAAGGTGGAAGTAACAATTCTCTCCGAAAATTTGTTAACTAATTACCGATTTCTATGTCTTTGTAACTCTCACAATTTTAATAAATTTTCACTCCACTTTTTCCTGTCTTTAACCAAGTTTTACATAGAAAGTTTGACTTCTTGTTAGATACATTACGTCCTCTCTTTCCTTTAACCACACACTACGTATGTTCCGACGCCTGTTCCCGGCCTATTTCAAAGTTCTATATCGACATCCGCTTTATCAATTGAGGAACCCAAGAGAATTTTCTCAAAATATCCAGTCTGCCAACCGAAATTTGAACTGTGTGTCTTCCAAATACAAGAATGTTATGGCTAAAATTGTGTTCTCTCCTTTTGTTGATATCATCTCTATTTTCGTTAAATACATCGTCTGCTTTTCACCTGATTCTGTACAAAACTTCTGATATTAAACGGTCAGTTTCACTGACGAAGAGGAAAATATGAAATGTCTGTGACGCGGAATAAGGAAAGGCAGCAAATATAAATATTTTCTGAAGAAAGTTTAAGGCAAAGGATTACTCACGGTTTCGAAGCAAGGGCCTTACTGACTGACAAGCACTCGTCTCGGCATAGCCTTAGGTGTTGGTCGTGCTTCAGTGTCCTTTCACTGCTCGACACTTTCAAGAGCCTAGTTTCCTCATAATTAAAGAAGCTAAAAGTGAACAAATGAATCACGCTACACTCTGAAGATTGACGTTTAAATAAATCATGAATAAAACTAGCAGGGGATTTATTCTGTGTCCACTATAAAGTCAGACCACTTCATACGCTTTAGGAAACAATCGGTGCTTATTTTGAGAATCATGCAAAGCACGATGTGCCGGCAAAATGCAGTTTCTTTGTGTTATAATATGTTTACCACTGTCCTTCAAATTGCTATAAAAATACACTCTCATCAAATTCATTTTCGGGTATGTTTCTTTCATCTTAAAGGCGTGAAAGTAAACTCGGGGGAAAGGTGAAGGAGTAATATGCAAATCATTGTAACAATTTTACACTTCAAAAGGCTAGGGAATTTCAGTTAAAGAGACCTTCCTGAAACAACAATGAAGTTACTGACAATAGTGTAATTTTCTGCTCTTTATGTCAACTTCACAACCGAAGGATTAATTTTACACAACTAAGCTTTGAGAAAATTTCCCCTTTTAGGAGGACAATATAAAAAATTCTCAGGAGAAAGGTCGATTCTGCTTCCAAATAATACATGAAGTCTCTTGGCTAGCTGAACGAATACCAGCTTAATTACTTGAGAGTAAAGTGGTTAAACTTTTGAAGTCCAGGAACTACTATATTTGTCAATGGCGTCAATATTTGAAACATCTGTTTGTTGCTCCCAAAGCGTTTATGTGCTTTGTGTAATTCAAAGAACAAATATCGATTAGTTCCCGAACGACACTAACGGACTATCCTTGCTGTTAGCGAAGGAATGTATCTTTTGTGAAGCACGGAATTATTTCTCCACAGAAACTGCCTCAAGTTTTTCTTAAATTAGCCCTTGTTCGTTCCATAATCGGGGGGGATAATCGTAAAATACTCTATGATTGACGCCTGACATGAATTTTTTAACACAACTAACCTGAAGAAGATTCAATACTTTGTGAAACACTCTATGGGAACATACGGTTCACCAGACAACTGACATTCACGGTCTGCCATTAGTGGTCACGCTAAGAGGCGGTGCTTTGTATGTGCACACCACGGGGATGCTACTGGCGATGCCTTACGCTTCCGGAGATACAAACGAACGTATTCCGCAAGGCTCCGCCAGATGTTTGGCCGCAGAACGGGAAATGCAGCCACACGATTCTAACGCATCTCAAACCGGGACTCCGTGGAAGAACTTCGTGGGTGATTATCCTCTCTCAGTATTTTCTGAATACCTTAATCATTCCACAAGTTACAACGAAGAGAGATAAATGGCTGGAGCAAAGCAAGTTGAAATGATTATATCAAATACATAAGGGCATTTTTGACTTGTATCACCAATATTATTAAAATTCTGATAATTAAAATACTATGATGGTGTCTATTTTATGTATGAATGGCGTACCGCTTGAAAACGAGAGCATGCGATCGGATGAGGGCTTGGATACGAAAAACTGGACCCTACGGAGGAGGTGAGGATGGGGAATTGGATGACGGTCGCGTCAAATGACGGACCTTATCACCGGCTTTGAAATTTTGGTTCTACTAGCAGAGGGTGATTTAATTACTCAGTCAATCCTGCAGTCTGTAGATACATTTCTACACAGATCTACTCTCAGTGTTAGGCTATTAGTTGCCCGATAAAAACAGCTGCCACGTGGTGGGATTTTAATCAGCCAGAGTCAGTCTGCTACAGTTAGATTGTCTCGCGATTTTCGTCAATTAAAATAAATATTTGGAGATGTTAATTTTTTCAGGTTTAACGTTCTGAATGTTTTAGTGTGTCCTTGCACGATCACGTATTTTTGTTTTAAAAAAGTTGGAAAAGTTTGATTCGATCATCATAAAAGCAGCGATACCACTGCCCAATACGGGAAATGAATTCTGTTGTCAAAACAAGCAGGAGCATGTTTACTGTGGTGTAGGAACTGAATCCTTAAATGCAATTCATGTTAATCTCAGCCTTTAAAGGGTATACTTAATTGGTCTGAGAACAGAAGCATGTGCACTGACTGGTACGACCGAGCTTCTATGCATTCATTTAATCTGCGTGATGCAAGGACATGTTAAATAATAAATCGAATATGTATACGTGGGTAGCTAGGTATGTACACACAGCATATGGCTTGCGCTTGGAACGGTACCTGCCGGGCAAGATGAGCAATGCGACAGCTTGTATTCGGACACAGCTACAGTTATCCCAGGTATGCAGCAAAAATGTACAAGATGCGAAGTATGTTTTACTCTTCGGTCTACTTTCATTATTTTATGGCGAAAGTGAGAATTTATGTCGTGAATTTATACGTCTGCTTAGATAAATTCACAGATTTTCATGAAGGTTCGTGTTATTTTTATACAGCACTGACTAATCTGTATTCTGTCTGGGATCTTACGTGGCGTAGATTTTGAGTTAATTATCGACGTTTCAGTAAACCCATCGGTCCCATCTTCAAGAGTCACCATTTTGACTCTTGAAGGTGAGACTGTTAGGATTACCGAAACATCGGTAACTAACTACCAATCTACGCTGCGTAAGATCCCAGAAGAACAAAGATCCCATTCATGACGCTGCAGAATCCTGCAGTTTCATTCCGTAATCCGCTGTCAGTTCCCTAACGCTAATACGTATAATAAGGAGATTTTTGTACAAGCCTTTCCTAAATTGCTAACATCAGCTTCACAACATAGAGATTCTGGAAATTTGTTCTTTGTTCCTGTTCTTTCCAGCCTGCGTGTCATTAACATATTTATTAAGTTTTTCTTTCCTTCTTTCTTTATTTCACCCACTTTCTCTCGTTTTGTGTTCCTTCCTTGTTATTGTCATAAGTTCTCTCTACCCCTCTTTCTTATTCTTCTCCTTTTGTTGGGCACGTTTTGTGTATAATGTAATGTAATGGCAGGGTAGCAATTTAAATCCACACAAACACAACATTCGGACATTGTACTTTCATTTATTTACTTTCCTGCAACATAATCTTAATAACTGACCAACTTAATGCACATATTCTTGTTTTATAATAAGTCTATTATATTCCTCTACATGTTTCGAGCATGTTGTGCTCATCCTCAGGAGGTCAAATTGTATTATACAGCTTCTGGTATCGTCGCCTACAGGTGTGACGATGCCACATACTGTATAATACAATTTGACCTCTTAATGATGAGCATAACTGTCCTCGAAACACGTAGAGGAATATAATAAACTTATTATAAAACAAGAATTTGTGCATTAAGTTGGTCAGTTGCTAAGATTATACTGAGATGCAAGGTCGGTAAAACATCAAAATTTCCTACATTATGTTTCGGTCGTTCCATTCGACCTTCATCAAGTGGAAAAAATAAGTACATGAATGGAAAAGCATGCTATGGAAGAGGCTTCTCCTTCACAATTAGCCAAATAAAATACACAAATTAGCTATTATTTTCAATAAAGGATTAAGACACAAATAAACATTCATTAAAATATCCAGTTAAAATCCAAAAGTATCGAAGATTTATTACAACAAGCCTTTAGTGAATTGTAAAAGATACATTTTATGTTTATGGTTCCGTGCATCGCTGATCTATATTAATAAGTGTCCAACAAGATGCAACACTAAGCAATCTATAGTTGAGTAAATATAAAATTCACTAAGCAATCTATTTATTATTCTGCAAGTTCGCTCTACATGTTTCGGGTATCAACCACGGCCATCATCAGGAGTACACAAAACTGTAACTACAGTTTCCGGTACTTCTCATATATTTGCGCTGCTACCGCCCTCCAACGCGGCCAACTTGGCCACGTTGGTGGGCAGTAGCTGCACAGTACCGGAGGCTGTAGTTACAATTTTGTGTACTCCTAATGATGGGTGTGGTTGACACCCGAAACATGTAGAGTGAACTTGCAGAATAATAAATAGATTGCTTTGTGTTGTATCTCGTTGGACAGTTATTAATATTAATGTAAAAGATAAAGTTTAAGGCTATACTTAAGGGGGAGAAAACTCCCCAGCAACCAGTAAATAGGATGTTTTGTGGGGTCCACAGCCGGTTTGGACGTTTTGGACAAGAGGAGAGACTCTTGCACCTAGCGAGATTCGAAACGTGTTCCGTCCAGCCCGTAGCTTAGTCCCTATTCCGACTTCGCCAAACCGGCTCATCGAGTGAGTTGTAACTTACTACCGACAGTTCGGATTGATTTTGCTGCATAATATCACCCTAGGACAGCATTCCACATTTTTATTCAAAATAAAACACAAATACTCCCACAAATTGTTTTAGGACATTTTCCTTTTGCTCACAAGCAATTGTAAACATGATGACGAGTCGCATCTGTGTATTTGAAAGCATAATATCTCGCAGAACAAAAACGAAAGTAATTCGCCATCATCTACGTACATGTGCACCCAATTACATGCGGGTGTCTCTTACTACTGAAAGGCAGTCCCTCTGCTTTTGCTACGTAGATAATACCCCGAAACACCTAAATATTCTAGTGAAATTTCACAAAACTGTGAAGAAGATGGACGCTGTCCACTAAATTGTGATGATTGATTGTTGTCTTCAAGCTGCATTACCTGGAAAAAATGCTGATGTTGTGCATTATGATCGATGTAGACTATCTTGACCTATGGCTTGAAACAACAGCTTCATTGATTTGAACAATGAGGGAATTTGATAGGAGTTAATGAGTTTTGACAGACTACAGTAAACGCTGATTCGAATCCAAGTGCAGGCAAACACCATGCCTGTTACAACTTAGTCAATAACAAATAATTCAGGTATTTCGTGCTGTCTTTGTTGCAAAGGATTAACAGAGGAAACAAATTAATAAACTTCTTGGATGGAACTTCGATATATCCTAACACTTTCTGAAAATAATCATGAATATTTTTACATTGCTCGCTATTAAAGTTAATTCCAATACTTCAAATTTTCAACACTTTCTACTCGTCACTCTGAAGTTTGAAACGTAAAACAATATTCTACGTAAATTCTAACTGCGCCCTTATTATGTCCCACTGAATGCAAATACATTTTTAACATAGGCTATACCGAGCTGGCTATGTCAGTGATAAACTTCGAGACAAGTTTTGAGTGTTCATACCATAATTGTCGTGCCTTAAACACTGATAAATCCTGTCCACTGCCAAGGTTAAATCTTAATACCCGTTAGAATGGGAAAACGGGACATATATTTCTACTGCAAACGCATCTGCTTCTTGGAAACCGTAAGTGAAATGAGGCCTGATCTGGATGATATACAGTACTTGTCATCGAAAGCAGGCAAAGGAAAATTACGTTTTCTAGACGTCGCCACAAACCTGACAAAGTTAATATTGGCTTCGTCATATGTGTCTACTTCACCGTTAGTGTCAAAAAATCGTTTCCGGGTTAAATATTTTTTAAATTTTATACTGCAGAATACACCTAAAAATCTATCGAGCAAATTAAATTTTTTGAACAAGTGACAGAAGTAAGAATTTTGCGCAAAGTCTGCGTAAATTTAAGAAATATTGCTGCTGCACAATTCGTGAGTGCCAACCCATGAAACGATCAAAATTATGGAGAAAATAAGAAAGCCATTATCTTGTCAAATGCTCTTTTTTCCTAAAATGGTGCCGTTTACTATACAGTTACAAGAAAAGAGGCAATGCTGGAGACGATAAGAATGGAGTGAACATAATGTGGCACCACAAAGGAACGGCTTGCTTAATGGGTAGCTATGGTACAGTTAAACACATTCAGTCACATTTAACACTTATTGCTTTATACTATATCATTTTCGTTTGATTTGGGAAAGTAAATTTCATGATCAGGATTTACGCAACGTTTTATTTTCCATTTCGGTCCCTTTAGTTGCTTTGTATGATTACAGTAGGTCATGAGCAACGTTACAGGTAAATGAACAGAAATCTATTCCATTTGTCTGAATGTTTGACCCAATCAATAAATCTGTATCTTAAGGCGATAGCAATGCTGACAGATAATGGTATTAAAACTTTCGGACAAAAAGCTCACAGTATCTTCACCAAGGCTGAATATTTGTTGTGAATAGTTTGGAAAACTCTAAACAAGGATTCGCGTTTTCTCCAACAGAATCAAATTTAGCTAGTTACGTTTCGTCTTAAGAGAATCAAATTATTTCTTTTTTCCGAGTGCAATAAATCTCGCTATGATATGACCATAAGGTTCGTCATCCCCGTTATGTTTATAATAAACTAGATTGGAATTATATACTTGTCTAACAACTAGATCCAACTATATTAACCTAGAACAGCAAAAATAGCAGAACCCATGTACCCACACCACCCATCCTACACAACACATGCGAGATCTCGTAACCACTTCACCTCTTACCTCCCCACTGTATACAAACCACACAAGTCGAGTATAGCTGCTTAATACGTTTTTTTTATTTATCAACCTGAAGATGTCCAACGAAAAGTGCCGAAACATGTATTTGTTCTTTATGTAATAAATTATATACATATCTCTACCATCATATGGTTGTGTTAGACAAGTATATACATTCCAATCTAGTTCGTTATGATATGAAATGCTATTTCTTTCCATTTGGCTAAAGAATAAAAATACAATAATATGCAAGGGTGCTCCATATTTAGGTCGTAGATCGTCTAGTGATTCAAACATGTGCAGTATGGTACACAACGACTGAAGGAATGTTAAAGATCTTATTGACAAATTGGCTGTATTTCCTGGAAAGAACCGATCTTTATAAGACTGGTAGTTATAGAGAAATCAGGACTCTTTTTATAATTTCGATTGCTTTTTTATTGTAGGCGTAAATACGGACTGTTTGCAACCGAATAGACCAAAATAGGTTTCATAAATTTCACACCAAAATTCATTAACGCCTATGGTCTGTGTGTGAAAGATGAGGAATAAGACACACTATCACCTCTTCATTGTACTCCTGAGTGTACCCTACTCAAAATTCGCATGTGCGTTGAGGGGCAGAGACACGCTCGGTCCAGTTTTTTAATCACCAAAGAGTTTTGAGAATGTGAATAGCATTATAATATCAAGAGCACTGAATGGAGCACACTTGTATCTAGAATCGAGTGGACAGCCTGCAAGGTGACTTTACAATCTATGAGAGCGCAATCAACAAATCAGACGGCTATGGCCCACAATACACGCCGTTAAGGAACCTGACACTGCAACTGAAGTATCAATCTTCTCACAATGCGGGGCGTTGCTTGTTTTATCTTACACATCAAATCACGATATCGATGCCAATAATTACCACCCACAAGAGTAAATTAATTGAGCCATTGAGATGATATGGCATACTCATGGTACAAACTGCTGGAAAATTCTCTTCATGATAATTTAATTAACTCCATGGGGTAGTTTCTCTTTTGAGAAGCCGTTATTTTCTCTGATAGTCTAGAAAATTCCCACATTTTACGAAACCTGTAGGTTCGTTAAGATTTAAAGAACAATCTGCCTTAGTCCCTATTTTGATCCAGACTGTTACGACTCTATTTTCTAACATTGATTACAGTATTATCGTCCCATCTATTCGTAGTTCTTTCAAGTGACTTTTCCCTTCAGGTTTTGGCATCAAATCCATGTAATATTTCAATGCTAGTTCGATTATAAGAAAATTAAAGGATAAAGTCCTCAGTTCACGAAGTTGAGTTCGTAAGAATCTGACAGTTGCAGTCAGGACATCCATCGCCGCACTTGGAGTCCGAATATTCATTGCCGTTATCTCCAGATCCTGACATTGCACCCTGTTCTGAATCGGTTAAATCTTTACTACATTCTTGTTTAAAATGCATTATGATATCTTCCCATCTTCAGCTAGGTCTGCCAAGTGAGTTCGAGCCCTTCTCTCCGCCTTAACAACCTACGACTGCTGCACTAAGCGATGGCCCAAGTCAGCCACGCGCCTTCCCAGCCGCATCTAGTGAATAGGCTTACTTGCAAGGAAACTGTTATGACGCTTAGCTGGCCACGACGAAAATATAACGCCCAGGTAAAGAGTGTGTGGAAAATTACCTGCACACTCCTGTACTGCACGATAGCAGAGACAACTTAACCTTGCTTTGCGCTGGTGCTCTGACATTAGTAATTAATCTTATGTAGCAGTACCTGCTTTACTCGTGCCGTTAATCTTCACAAGTTTTAATCTGAGCTTTCTCTACTCGATCAGTATGTTTCATATAAAAAAGTAAGTCACTAATATAAAAATAATAACATCGGAATAGTAACAACATTTTTAAGGAAAAATTTGGAAGCCAAACCCGAAAAACCAATATATTCACTACAAAAACAGCGACAATTGGAACTTCACACGTAATAGGGAAAGTACTGCAGTCTTAAACTTGAAGCCTGAGCAGTGGGTATCATCGTTGGCTCAAGAGAAGTACCAGGAAGAACATGCCTGTGACAAGAGGCAACAACATAATAATAATAATAATAATAATAATAATAATAATAATAATACCCTGTAACGAGAATGAATATAGATGCAAAAGCATTGTTAAACCAGAAGAACTACATCTTAAAAGCTCAAAGAATAACGACTGTTGAAATTGATGAGATAAAAGAAAATATTAGTCTTAAAA
>Ga0123355_10011807_pt1 | contig 13494 bp, 9 predicted proteins | sample TergutEmb28metaG_3_FD_89872 | JGI IMG/M metagenome (GOLD analysis project Ga0123355, IMG submission 89872) | Embiratermes neotenicus P1 segment gut microbial communities from Petit-Saut dam, French Guiana - Emb289 P1 | ecosystem: Host-associated > Arthropoda: Insects > Digestive system > Gut ...
ATAGATAGATAGATAGATAGATAGATAGATAGATAGATAGATAGATAGATAGATAGATAGATAGATAGATAGATAGATAGATAGATAGATAGATAGATAGGGAGAATTCTACGCAATGCAGGAAGTCATTTTTATATTTGTAATGTACATTCTCCAATTTTTAGTAAGAGTTTTAATGCTACTTCTTTCAAACTCTTGTCTGTCTTACGACAGGTCCATAGCTTCTTCCAAAGCGAGTCATCCACATAGTGCGATATAGTGCGTCCTCTTACAATTCCTAGTATCCCCTTGTTTTTTGAGGTCATCTTATTTCTTCTTCCTCGTCTTCTGGCCACTGCTGTCCTTCCATCTTTCTTTCCTTCAACAACGTGTTTCAGATGACAGTTCCTACACAAGATGTGACCAATCCACTTAGCCTTCCTTCTTTTTATTGTCTATAGTATATTCCACTTTTAATACTTCTTCATTCCCCACACGATCGGTCCAACTGATCTTCTCCATTCGTCAGCAAAAACATATTTTGTTTGCCACTAAAGATGGATCCATGTTTTATCTGTAGCCTCCAAACGGCGTCTACGACTAAATTCTTCCTATTCTTACACTCTTTGTCCTAAAACAAAATACGGACGATGAGCAAGATTATAAACGTAAAGGAAGGTTGTCTTCTCCTTAATTGAGTGTAGTAAAATGTGTATAGCACGAGACTAAATAGATCGACAAGACTCGTCAGCTTCAGGCTCCAGCCACTTTACCACCGGGTCAAGAGCGCCCGATAGGACGGAGGAATTTAGTGTCAGGCTGGACGCTTGAGTAGAGAGAACGGTTCTTGCTCTTGTCAGGAATCGAGCTTGTATTGGCCGTTCGTTTAGCTAGTAACTCAGTCACTGTATCGAGTGAGCTGTGCCGGCTCACAGTGCAATACTTTTGCGGGGGGGGGGATTAATTTAAAAGAGAGATTTATTGTTGTGACTTATTACATCTTAAAGTCTTTGTACAGGTGTTCGCCATTTTACTTGAAGCACAAGTGACTGAATGAGACTGCCAGAACTACAAAATATATTTCCCAATGGAGAATTAGTCGCCAGTCCCACGCCATGGAACCGACGTATTTTTCAACGATTTTTAAACATATACACCTCTGTTGCTCTGCCTCCTATAGAGGTACCTGTTGACGAACCAGCTATGGACCTATCGTTGTTGCCTTACACAAGGCCTCAATAGAGCCCGACATGAAAGTAGATACCCACGCACAGTGCCACGTGACCAGTATCAGGATGGATGTAAAAATCAGTCACAGTAAACTACTTGCCATATGCGTATGATGATACACGAGCCTGTTATGGACCAGTGACCACCACCTGTGGTCAGTGGGCTGCAATGTATTGCATGGTGGTTGGTGCCTGACTGTGAGGGATAATCGCTAGTCCCATGAAATGGCGAAGCAGGTATGCGTGTCAAGTTTCCTCGTTCAAGACTCTCCATCTTCAGCTTTCATCAATTAAAGTGAAGGCATTATAATGGTCTGCGTCTACCGTATCATTACGTAAAACTGATAAACAGGTTCAACCAAACAGCCGTACTATAAACAACGCACTTAACAGTATTAACATCAACACATCAACTGTCTTGACGTAAAAACACGTCAATTAACATCGTCATTCGCTGTTGATGAATTTTCACTCATTTTTATTATTTATCTGCAAAAGAAGAAGCCTGCATATTTACCAAATTTAGATCGGCGTATTGCACGTTTTGTGTTTGCTTTCCTTTCTTCTTTCAACAGGCAATTTACACTTGCATTTCTTATTTTTAAACATTTTCTGATCTAAGTCAGTCTTGCTAAATCTTTTGTGAGGTGCAGCCAACTTCGACGAAATTTAGTCTGCATGTGAACAACATGAACTTTAATGTACAGATTGAAGGAGAAACGTCCATCCACCCACCCATATATCGTGCTACAGCCCCTTCCAGGCCTTGGCCTTCCTCATAAGACGCCTCCATTCATCCCTAATTTCAGCTCTTCTCTCCCATCCTCTTATCTCCAGCAGTTGTAATGCATCCCTCTGGACCACATCCGCCCATCTGGTTCTTGGTCTTCCCACTGGTCTTGTAGTGTGGAAGTTTCTATTTAAAACCTTTTTTGGAATCCTTTCTTCTTCCATTCTTATTATGCGACCTGCCCATCCTGATCTTTTGATTTTAATGCCCTCCGCGATGTTTGGCTCATTGTATAAACTGTAGGGTTTAATATTCCGTCTGGGACGCCGGCGTCCCCTCTTTTGTGTTGGGCCGTATACTCTTCGCAATATTTGAAGGAGGAATATACACAACCTTAAATATAACTGTGTGTGTAATTTTAACTGCGTAATTGTATATATCATGTGCCATAAACATGTACTGAAAATAGTAGGAATGAATTAGTAAAGTAATGTCAAGGGAAAGGTTAAGTTCACCCTATAACAGGTCATGAAGGCCCAGAGTGGGGTAGAAGTATAGTTCTACTCTTTCTTTAACCCCGTCACTTGACGGGAGCGGGTGGTCATCGACACGACCCGGCCGCGTTAATTCCGGGAAAGACCTGGTACCCATCGTGTAGGAGGCTGGGTGGGCCCCAGTCTCCTTAAATCAACAACTCATAAATTTTCAAAATTGTTTCGGCATTCTATTTCGAGTTTGCCAAGGGAAGGTTTAGAGACTTATCGTTACAACTAACTCTGCGGGCAACGTAACTCCGTACAACGGGAAACGTGATTCCCAGCGACCTACGGGTCATCTTCTAAGTTATCATGCTACATAATGTGGCAGGTGGTCGCCATTACTTCGGAGGAAAATACTGATCTTCATCATTTGCGCTATCGCTATACTTGTTCTACAACAGGTATTTGATGATTTAGGCCAGGAAGGAAGTGAAATTTAAGGCATGGCGTGGGATTATCGCTGTAAAATGTCAATAAGAAGAAAAGAAATATAAATCAAAATGAACAACCGTAGAAAGTAAACATTGTATATGACGATGTTCCCCATGAATCTGAACATTTAGCCGCACAGGAGTCAAAATGAAAAAGCAAACGCAACATTTTCTACGTATAGAAAAGTTTTGGTAAATTCAAGAACAATGTACGTGTCTTCAGTACGAAGCTTTCGAAGCTTCTGACCTACTTCGAGTTCGGTTTAACCTGCTATCACACGTTTCACAATAACCTATTCAGTTAGAATTCCACAACAAAATACGGTCTTACTACGCTGTATTGGTGTGCTCCTTGAATATGTAAAAAATCTTTCCCTCTTCTTTAATCCAGTTGGTGTAATGGATGGTAGGTCAGTTACAAAACTAGCCAAAAGTTAACTCAGAAGTCCCAAGGCTATATGTACCCTGAATGTGGTAATATAAATTGGATTTACGAAGGGAAGATTATGAACTGTCGGTTTGGTTGGGGAGAGGGTTTGAAGGATCGTAGAGAAAAGGGATTTGTGGTGTCTAACACGACGTTGACTCACGCGCACACATTGCGTCACTTCGGGAGAGAGGTGAATCCTTCAGTCCTTGGCCAATCCATCTTCGGACACCCCATTGTTTTCCTATTTCACCACAGACACAATGAATCTCACGCATATAGTGAATTCCACAAGTGTGATACTTTAACGCATTCAGTACGGTTCAAATGAATCTAAAAACGCACACATGTGTGTATGTGTATGTGTATGTATATATATATATATATATACATGTGTGTGTGTGTGTGCGTACAGACTATGTTAATGTGTAGCTAAAAGCCGGCCTGACATATTAGGAGCTGTAACTAGGCTGTGGGTAACATCGAGAGAATTTTGTTTTCTACAAAGCCTCCACACCGGCTCTAAGGCCCATCCAGACAAATATATAATGGAGGCGGGGTTTCTTTTCGTGGCCTTAAGTGGCCGGGACTTACGGTTGATCACTAACCACCGCTTAGAGCCGAGGTTAAGTATGAAGGGTTATATATCGCCCTTCTTCCAATGCCTTCTTGCCTTACACAAGGAAAGTTCTTATCGGTACGGAAGCTAAGTCACTGTACATGCTATAATGTTAAAACACCCGTGACTGTCCCGTTGTATAAAATAAATTTGATAAATGAACATCCTTAATACACACACAGACACACTCACACACACTCATACACACTCACACACACTCACTCACTCACACACTCACACTCACACACACACACACATGTTGTTTAAAATGCTGCGAGTTCTCCACGTACCACCTTCAACTCGAAATGGCCCAAAGTAACTGGTACCGGAAGCTCAGCAAAGTGCGGGTATCCTGTATCACCAGAATAGGTGACGGAATGCAAAGAGGGATAAGGGTGTATGGAATCCCGTGGGGTGTAGAAATGATCAACTCTGCCGCATTATTTCCCTCCGTCTCGTAAACTTCCACCCCCTCCCCCCAGCATTAGTAATAAGATGATTCACTTTTTTTGAAGAGGGGTAAGAATGTTAAAGGGGGTGATTTTAGTGGTTGTAATTGTGTTAGTTGTGTAAGTAAATATCTGTTGGACCCTCTCTATAAAGGAGAAACAGCTACTTGCATTTCAGTTTAATGTGATGTTTCACTGACAGCCTAACAAGTCTCATGTACAAACAAGGAGTAATGTGGGAAATAAAAGAAGGAAATTACTCAAGTAAATCCCATAATTGAACTTTATAGTTCATGTAAAGTTTGATGTTACCATGGCGACATAACGGTAACTGTCATTTGGAATGTGATGCAGTGTAGTCTGGTAAATTTGTTGTAACGTTCCGGATTAAGCAGCATTGTTATATATATGAACAAACAGACTCGTGTTCCGGAAAATACCTTTCTTTACATATTTATATACGTCCACGTCCCTGACGTGAAATGATGTTGTATGGACAGCGACTATACATGAAATTTCCTTTCCGCCTCATTAAAAATGTTCAGTAACCAATCAGGTGTTGCATATCATGCCCGGAGTACAATCATTGTCCAAAAATGTGTGAGCCACCTCAAACATCAAGCGTCGGGAGGGTGGAAATGTTACGTGCCCGAGAACAAAAATCAGTCGCCTTGCAGTCCTGGCGTCGGGTATTGGTGCAACCCTGCATTACGCTAACTAACCGCATTAAAAACACTTATAAAGTGAGAATCTGACAGTCGCACACGTACTCACGGAATAGCCCTCCTTGTATACAAAAGAAAAGACCCACTGCTCTTTTCACATGAGCCCATTTCTGTTACTTATTTTACGTCATGTGAATGCAGGCTATATCTTCATGCAATTTTGCTTTAAGATTAACTATGGCAGTCGTTTCAATTAAACCAGAGTTCGAAATGGACTTTCTTTACTGTTCACTTCTTGACTGGACGGCGAATTGTATATGAGTGCAATAATTTCCGGGTACAGATAAAATTAAATTAGAGACACAGCAATTCCTTTTCTTTTTACTTGAGTTTCGGATTGCAAAAACCAAAGAAACGTTGGACTACGTTCTGACGATATCTGGGCACGATTTTAATTTCACGTACACTTCTTATTGCTAAAAGCCCTTGTTATTACTCTGTATATTAAATAGAGGAGGGGGAATGTTACTGAGGGGAGAACACATTGCACTGGTGTATCCTGGGATGAACAATCTACGCTTTGTGGAGGCGTTGATTGGCAAGGGCGTGTCACATCCCTAGGGATGCTAGAGAGAGAAAGAGAGAGAGAGTGAAAGGAAAGCGACTGAGATGGATGACCGAGGGAATAGTGAATGACTTTTCCTCCGTTGCAGCTTCCGTGTTATTGCAGCGGTCTCCAGACAATGCATAAAGTATAGGGAGGTGAACCCAAAGAGACCAACGAGCAAGCACAAATCTTCTGAAAATAAATGGGGACCAATGGGCGATCCTCTGTTACAAAATGAAACAGAAATTTGTTGAGCTAGACAGATGGCAACCCTGGGTCCAAACGCATTAGCAATACTTCACAATTATTCAGCATAAAATAATGTTGCTTATGATAAACCCTGGCAGTAAGGTAAGGATATGAAGTGTATTTGAGAATGGGGCTCTGAGAAGAATATTTCAGGTTAAGAAGAGAGATAACGCTAAGTTAAAACACAACTCAGCACAAACGGTGTCACGATCATTCGAACCCAGTTTCTCCCGATTATGAATCAGAATATTTACCTTGCTCGATGGTTATATGACAATGATATTTTCCTTATAACATCCGGGCAAATTACGCACATTAAGCCAAATAAATTCCGTACTAATTTGTGTCACCCATTTGTGCTAATACTCTACGTAACGATGGAACAATCCGTCTATACACAATACTGTAGTACCGTGGTAATCTAAACAGCTACATGTTTCTGCTGTACGAGACGGCCGTCATTAGGCTTCACGTTTCAGAAATATATAAAAAAATCATGTAGTTTCAGCTATACATTCATGCGCCATTGCTCACGTAATAACCAAGACACGGATTTTCCATGTACTTTTATTGGTGTATCGTTATATTATATTAGCGCTATGCAGTATAGTACATGTTAATGTTTTTTGTATAGTTTACCTCGAATATTAGAGCTGGAAATTATTAAATCAATTCACAATTTATTCACAAGCCCCATACAGTCGAAGTGAAACAAAACAAGTGACACTGTCAGTATTTGTTCATTCTCTTGCAAGGTAGCAAATATCTGTCTCTCTTCCTGTGTGAAAGATGTTATATCTTTCACTGTATCTAGTACCTGCCGAAAGGCAGGTGTATGAAAACTTTTATCTTTTCTGAAAATCGTGGAATGGAAAACGACAGGCTGACGAGAGTACCATGAACTATCGACAAACAGTAGCCCCATGTCGAAAATGTTGACATCGCAAACATGTACTGCGTCTATATGCATATAAGGTCTATTGTGGGGCAAACATGTAGCGATCAGATCAACGACATGCAAAGCACACTTTACATCCACTCCACGACAACAACCGGAGCGCACGAGGCAGGAGACCGATTTGTTCTTCCTTTTGAACAGAAATACATGCTGCCACGTTTTCCACAAAGGGAAAATAATTTCATCAAATTTATGTTAGATTCTACTGAATTGTGAGCTTATATTTAATGCACTCTTTTCAATCGACAGATATAGTGAACTCAAAGTGGAAAGTCGTGACCATCCGTACATTCCTCCGGGCACAAAATTAGTAACTAATTTATATTTGATTTGTTAACAAAGGGAAGTTCTACACTAATGTATGGATACAAATATATCCGTGAACGTAACCATTCAGTGAATAACATTCCTACTATAAACTTAGGCGTTCATGGGTTCAAATCTCTGGACGGGGATACACTATCTCAACCAGAGTGTTTCGTAATTCCCATTAATCTTTGAGTACTAGTGATCCAAAGTTACACCACGACATATTGCTTCTAAGCTTGGTTTAAGTTACTATCCACGAATTATCCAATAATCCACTGCTTATGGACGTAGTCTCAAGTACTGACAGCTTCATTCAACACGAAATGAATCAGTAAACAAAAAAAAAAGTATTTTTTCGTTATTGACTTGCTACATGACGACATTAGAGATCATGCTAAAATTGATGTGAATTATGCATTTTGAAAAACAGTGATATAGACGTGAATGTAATTACATCAACCGACGTCTGATATGGTCTACAAACGCTATTATTATTATTATTGAAAGGCTTATTTTAAACGTATGTCTTATCTTGACAAGCTCTGAATATATCTACATGCGGGTTTATTGAGGGCCGCTTTAATGTTTCTTCGTTTTGTGCTGCTGCAAGAAATCTCACCTTTCGCGGGGCTTTGAAAATGCTGGCTGTATATCAGATTTTATGTTACACTCGCCATTCTTCACAGCACTTTGAGCAATTAATCAGTAGGTTGGGTGCTAATTTTGCAGTTCTTCAATTGCACCGCGTACTTAAGGTTTGTTGGCGTGTAACTGTTGTGGTTTCCACGACTAATTCGTCGGAATTAATTGTTTTGTTTGCCTAAGTTCAGTCGTCGAATTTAACTGTTGTGGTTTGCACAACCAGCAGTCGAACTTAATTGTTTTGGTTATCACAACTCAGTCGTCGAACTGAGTTCTTTTGGTAGCCACAATTCAGCCCTCAGACTTACATACACGGAAGCATCTTTTTCGGACAGTTATTTTAGTGGGTCGAAGTAAAGCCATGACACAGACAACTGTAACGACATCTTAACATTTCACTCGAGAACTAACATCTTTATTTATCACTGTTCCTCTATCTGGTCTCCTGTCATGATAACATAGAACATTATTGTAGGCAGCCTGATGATTTACGCCATACATACTGTTTTTTATGAGTAACAGTATTCAGTAGGGTTTTTCGGTTGGATTCCTCTTGATGTCTGACAGGTTACTTCAGTAATGGCAGCTCAGTCACTGGCGACCGTTAATTTGATTGCTTCGTAAAGGAAAGCTCTTATTGGTCCAGATTTCAAATTTGTTATTAAGCAATCGCTTTACGAATTACAACTTTAACATTTCAAAATGATTTTATTTCACAGGTGAAATTCAATTGTTTTTTCTGTACCATGTAAGTGACCAATTTTATAATGGTTGACAATTTTGCACCATATTCATGTAAAGAAAGTAAAATTGGTATTGCTGGTTCACTTATGTCACCTCAAGAAATGTTTTATTACAGCGTGAAATATATTTTGTGTGTAAATTCTTGAGTTTTAAATAGAAGGAGTTTAGTCGAAAGTAGAACGTAGAAAACATCAACCTGATCGCCCTTTGCATGTCACAGACCACCAGTCACAGACCACCAGTCTCGTCGCCCCGCATGTGGTTAACCACTATTGCATCATTTAAGTGCGATCATACGATCCACGAACGCAGCTGAGCTTTATATTACGTGTGTAACAGGTTTGTACACAACAGAGGCTACTTATCATGACTTAAATTGTTGCTTTTTCGTGAATATGCAATCCAGTGTAATACAGTGGCAATTCACAGGCACTCCCCTACTCTATGCAGCAGTTATTCTCTGGACGATCCGGTACAAGCAGAATTTGCGCAAGTGGAAATAGAGTATATATGTGTGTGTGGTTAAATATATGTATGTATACGCAAGGGAGTCCATTTGCAATTAAACCTCCAACACACTGGAATCTTATCGGCCTCTGTTATCTTCCAGCACGATTCTTCTGCCATCTTACTCTGGATGCACTTTCATTACCGCAATGAGGAATTCGGTGAGCGTTTCAAAGATGTTATTTTTATATAAATTTTTCTTTCTTTCTTTTTTCTTTCTGTCTTAGTCCTGACCCCTTTCTACTTACTCATTGTAGGTATAGAGTGTTACTGTTGCAACTGATCACACTCAATGACACACACACACACACACACACACACACACGGAGACACACACACACACACTCTGTAGGACTGCCCTGGAAGAGGGATCAGCCCGTTGCAGATGTCTCTACCTGACAACACACAACACTCAGAACAGACAGATATTAAGGCCCCCGGCGGGATTCGATCCAGCAATCCCAGCAAGCAAACGGCTGCAGGCCCTGGCCACAGACCGCACGGCCATTGGGATCGGCATTTTTTTTAATTTTTAAAATTGCGCAAGTCTGAAAATGTGTAACTTGACATTGCATAAGTAGAAGCGTGTACCCACATAAGAAAGGCTACTATGTGACTTGTTGTAGCAAATTTTGGAGATGATTCCACGGTGTTTCAGTTCCTTCGAAACTAACAATGCTTGGACTAGTGAACAAACTTTGAACAACTGATTGGTAGATAATCCCTGTCTAATAAAGCTCTGCTGTTACGTGACAGTAAATCTGGGGTTTAGTGTGCAGTATGTGGAAATATAATCCGGCCAATCTTCTTTTTGGACATAATAAATCGAGAAAGGTAAATCGGATAAATTCCCGTATATTTTTTTTAAATTTAAACAACAGAGAGGGGAACTGCGAGTACTCCGAGCAAATGGTGCGAAGCTCCATACAGCCAGTCATTCAATGACCGCCTTATCTAACTTTTCTTGGGAACAAGCAATTAATTAGGCATTCTCTTTTACCTGTTCTTCTGTCCAAACTGACACCAGGCGACTATTTTGTGTGTGTGTGTGTGTGTGTGTGTGTGTGTGTGTGTGTGTGAAGTGTGATAGACGACGCATATCAGAAAAATTCATAACTACAAGAAAAACGTAAAGAAATCATCAGGCCATAGTATTGGCCGGTCCTAGAGAAGAACTTAATCAGTACTCATAACTTGTTCACCAAATGTCAGTCGTGTCTAACAGCTGGAGGAGAATATTCCAAAACTCCCGCTAACATTCGGTAAGTTATACTCTATAAGTATTCCTCACCCAATATTGTGTGGGTGATAAAATCTAGAAGAATGAGTTGGGCTGGGCATGTGGCGCGTTTGGGAGAGGAGAGGGGGATGTATAGGGTCTTGGTGGGGGAACCGGAGGGAAAGAGGCCACTGGGGAGACCTAGGCGTAGATGTGTGGATAATATTAGGATGGATCTCCAGGAGGTGGGATGTTGGTATATGGACTGGATTGGGCTGGCCCTGGATAGAGAGAGGTGGCGGAAGCTTCTGAGTGCGGTAATGAACCTTCGGGTTCCATAAAATACGGGGAATTTTTTGAGTAGCTGTAAACCAGTTAGCTTCTCAAGAAGGACTCTGCACCATGGAGTAAGTATGTAAGTAATAAAGAATGTTCGAGGGAGTTTGGCCGATTCCGGTGGCCATGCGGTCTAAGACTTTGGTTGCGGCTGCTCGATTACTGGGATCACGGGTTCGAAACCCCTGAGAGTATGGATATTTTTCTGTCGTATTTGTAGTGTGTTGTGCAAGTAGCGCTCTCAGCCACGAGTCGAATCGCTCATTTAAGGGAGAACTACCGAGAGTGTGTAATGCGTCTGAGTATGTGTGAGACACAGAAACTTCAACAATAAGGTGGCTTTTGAGCCACATAAGAAAAAATAAAGGAGAATGAGTGGATTGGTAGATTCTTTGATTGGGTTTGGCTTCCAACTGGACGGTCTGTATGCACGAAATTTAAGATAGCAAAAAATCTGAGTCGCCTTTAAGTTACTCTTGGCATATGTACAAGAATATTGTACATTGTTGTCATTGTTCCGGAAACTGCCGTCAAGACCAAAAGCATTCGTCTCCCTGTGTTTGAAATCGAAGTGACATCAAATGTTTTAAACTTACGTTAAATGGCGCTTATTAACATGTAAAAATTTCATTACGTATTGACATATACGATAACATGAAACTTAATTGTCACTTTCTCGTGATGTGACAAGAAATTACTGCATAATTTGTTTCTTCCACTCGTAATATATGTTGCTCCTTCTGTGATTTATTGCACTTATTATTTCATTTGTTCTATCTGTGTTATTATTTTAGGCCCACAACTTAGTGGAACCCTAAAATTTTTATCGCAGTTGGACCCACAGATGTACTGATTTGACTCCATACTCGACTTCTAGATTCAAACACATCTTTCTAACACGCTTAAATGAGTACATGCCTTTGCCCTTCGCCCATTTCATATGGATATGGAAAGAGATCTAATTTCAAGCACGTTGTAATACTTTTTGTGCTTTTGGTAATTTATGGAACACTAAGCGATATTCAACGTCCACGAGCCAAGTTCTAACGTCAGAAAATCTCCGTTCTACAAAACACAAAATAAGAGTCTTCCCTCGTGAAATTTCCACAGTTTATCTTTTTATCTACGACTTATCAGCTTCCTGACATCATTTAATATACGGAAAACCGTATAAGCTAAGATCACGTATTCAAACCCCCCATAATAAGCTTCGGTTTATATGAATGATTCGCTTCGTTACATCCACCAGACTCCCATTCTCTTGCAGTCCGTATAATTTCACTAAGAGGAAAGGGGTGTGTCCCTTTATTCTGAAATAATCCCTACGGTGTTTGCTGTGCGTGATTTTTACCTTCTATACTGTAGCAGCACAAGGCAGTATGATTAACATTATACCGCGTGATAAGTACATATTATGACATCCCCATCCGAACCTGTACTTCCTCTTTCTCTGTAGCATGTGGGTTTCGTATAGTTCATTATTACATCTCATATCCCCTGTGACCCATAGTCTCTTATTTGTGTTCCCGTATGTTTGAGTTAAAAGCCTAATCATGTTCGTCTTCTGCTCCCACTGAGGTTGAGGTTTACCCTCCCTACTGTACCATCTGGAAGATAAATAAGGTCTTCGCTAGTTCCATAGCAGTTTGCAGGTCCTCAGCGAGAACATAGGAGCCGCAAGGTTTCCTGAATTCGCTTGAAGAGCGACACACACACTCTCTGGGATGACCTCAAAGTCTACGAAAACGTCTGGCATCGTAACACAACCGGATGTAACTGGTTCTGTAGTGTGTTTCTGGGTTTCTTCTCTATTCTATTTCACGGAATATCTCTGTCATCCTTCAAAGAAAACATTGCAGAAAAGGCAGCTGTGCTCTAGGGTGGGTTTATAATTTATGTGTTCCGTCAGTTGTAGGGGAAATAAGGACTGAATGTGACAGAGAGCGCATGCGTGTAGTATAACAATCACCATTGTCACTGTGGATCGATACAATTCCACCCTTTGAAAACATACATTCAAACAAGTTATATATAAAATTTCTTCTCCGGCCTCACAGAGAATGGAACCCGTGTCTATTAAGGAGACCAACTGTATAGTAGAACGTTTCATTTTTATTGATAAAATCGGTATTCATTGTAAGAGTTCTGGGAAAAGTGCTGACCTACTGCGTGAGTAAAAGACAGCTTCTTAAGTGCTACAGTGCGTGAAACATATACGTGTAATTAAACTCGGGGGTTTAAACAGTTAGATAATGAGTTAAATGAAAACAATAAAAGTGTCAACAAAAATTGTCAAGACCATATTGTGCGCAGCTGTAGGCACAGCAAATCTACACATCTTGTCAGGAACATTTACCGTGTTCCGTGCATTGGGCAATAGGTTGGACAATAAGAAAGTTGTGCCGAACTTGTCTTCACTGCATGAGCTGTTAAAATTTTTGAAGGGTTTCATTTGACTCACTTGCTAAAAATGACGAAGGTGTTTTAAGTTCAGAACGTATTTACGCACCCTAATCACGCCGTAACGTAAAAAAAGAAACAATTGTTGTTCACAGCATTAGAAATGCTTATTTTACGAGGTTGTGTTGATGAAAACTGCTAAAAATATTGTTCATATATTATCTGAAATTTTACATTCAGACAACTAATAAGTGACATCTTATTGCTATCTTCTAGGAAATGATATGTGCAATCTGACGGACATAGAACAGAATATTAACGCAGCATAGGCGTTTCTGCGGAAACTGTTAAACCATCAATTGGAGACTGAACGTTTCGCCAAAACGTCGGTACTTACCTTGCAGTCTACTTAGTGTTAAGGTCTAGAAGGAGGAATTTTCACATACATCGTCATA
>Ga0123355_10011808_pt1 | contig 13493 bp, 6 predicted proteins | sample TergutEmb28metaG_3_FD_89872 | JGI IMG/M metagenome (GOLD analysis project Ga0123355, IMG submission 89872) | Embiratermes neotenicus P1 segment gut microbial communities from Petit-Saut dam, French Guiana - Emb289 P1 | ecosystem: Host-associated > Arthropoda: Insects > Digestive system > Gut ...
CCTTGATAAATATAGACATATGTAGTACTTAAGTTAACCTGTATATAGTTATAGTCATTGCTTATTATTCAAATGTATGTACAATTGTAATATTACTCTCAGGACATGTTCTATATCCTAAGGGCAAACTTAACCCTGTAAGGATCTACAGAATGAAAATAAATGAATGAATGAGAGAAATCTTTCAAGTGTGTTCAGGTGGGCTCCGTTTTTATAGCAATGCAGTATTTGCATGTTACTGTTCATCGGCCCGAAGGAGTAAGATTCTTCATTAACCCTTTAAACGTCAAGTTAAATCCCATCTGCCATTTGCTGGCATTAGTAGGAGCTCACCCTATTAGCCACGTTAGCAGGGTAAGGGTTAACCTTTAGGTACCATGCATCCTATATATAGGACAGACGTACCGCTACTCCCCAGAGTACGCTTTTTATATATTTAGTCAACAAATACATTTAATTATTTTTTTTAGACTTTCTCTCGCCATCTTCGTTTATTCCTCCACAAAAGTCATGTATTTCCTAATGTTACCCTTCTTGATTCATAAAATATTCACATTTTACATAAATGGTGTGCTAAACTGTAAATGTTCAGCTCCAGGGCCAAAGGGTTAAGGTGTTTCACAAAACTGGATGTGTGGCTACTGTTTCTGTAGGCTTTCTCATGCTCCTTGTTGTAAAAAATCTATTTTAGACATTATATCAGGTGTCTGGATGGAAGGAGGGGCTTCATAAAAATGGAAAATTATACCACTGTCTTTAAACTGTGGTACCCTGTAAAGTATCTAGAATGTCAGAGATTAACACTTTACAGCCCAGTGGTCACTATATGTACCACCAGTTTAATACTGAACAAATCTAGGTTCTGGCCACACAGCTGTATTTATGTGTTTTGTATGGATCTCAGAACATACTGTGATTATTTCCCTGTACAACATTAACTGACTGGTTTTTATAACCAAGGCAGAGAGTTTTTACTGTAAAGACCGGGACTTTAAATCAGACCGATACAGTTTCGTCCTTGAAGGTTTCAGTCAGGTTATAAACATATTTACTGCATCACCATGGAATGCTGTACCAATACAATATTTGATTTTGATGGCAGGAAAACATCAGATTGTGATTTACTGGGTTATAACATATTCAATGCAGAAAATCAAGGTGTTGTGACTGTCTGAAATATCAGTAACCACAAACATGATATTGATACTAACATTCAAATTCATATTTCTATTTATTCCAAAAAATACAGAAATGGTTACAACTTTCAATATACAAAATGTCATAAACCAATCTATGAAGGTTCCATGTAAACACACAACCGGTCATAAAACGCTTCATCTATATACAAGAAGAAGCTCCATATACAAATGCATACATATAAACATACACAATTCACCTTATTTTATGAAGATGATACACAGTAACTGTTAAAACTTCTGAATGATATAATAGGATCAATATATCATCAGTCAGTTACATAACTGTCACTAAATTTGGCAAAATTGTAATTACATTCATAGTAATTAAAACACAATTGAATAGAATTATTATTATTATTATTATTATTTGTTTTCTATTCTCGTTTCACAGCAATACAATAACGCTGCAACAAACACACTATAATGTTTATCAAATGACATACGGTCTCTAAATGTATCCAATCAGAGTACAAAAAGTGTGAATACAGAATAAAAAATAAAATCCACAACAATTAAACTTCAATTTCATACAGCTGTCTGCAGTCTGACAGCTGCATGAATATGGCACAGGAAAAACACATATAACACACTTTCTTACAAACAAACAAACAAACAAATAAACAAATGATCAAGGGTTTAAGAAATATTGTTGTCTGGATAATCTCCACAAATAGGGCTGTCCAGAAAGTATTTGACTGACTGCTGTACAGCAGCACTGCTAAGTAGTTTGGTGTCACAGGATGGATGTTTCATGAGACAAACGTGTGATCTGTTGTGGTGAAGCTGACAGTTGACGATCGTGACATGTTTTGTTTTGACATAAAGCAGTTAAATTTGGACAGATATCTGGAAACGTGAGTGAGTGAAGGGCGTGACACAGTACATCGTGAATGTTGACCTCTGTGCTTTACCACAGGCTAGGGAATGCTATGAAATGCAAGTATACAAACAACAAACAATTTACTGTGGTTAAACACTGCTGACAGAAACAAAGGTCAGATCTGGACAACATATAGCATTACGTACTTGTATATTCATAAAACACGGGGTCATTATTTTATCCACCCAGTACCACTCACTTTCTGCAGGTAATTCAATGTGTGTGTGTGTGTGTGTGTGTGTGTGTGTGTGTGTGTGTGTGGTTGGGCCAGTCACCAGCTTCCATTTCTGTGACACTGTTCAACATGGTCAGCACATCGTCTACTGTTCTGTGTCACACCAATTCAATTCCAACCTGTTCTGCTTTTATGTTTCATTTTAATGTACCCCTTCCCTATCCAAATGCATTGCTCATTCGCATCGCATTAGTTGCAAGTGCCATCAAACATAACCTCACTAATAGACCTCATTTGCCAATACATGGAAAATGTAAATAACAAAGTCACTTGTTATGTACGGTACTGCATACTTAATCCATTTCATAAAAACACACACACACACACACGCACACACACATCTGTACATACATCGCTTAGGCACTTATTTAAAATCAATTCCCATTTAGGATTTGCTGTAACCCTAAAATGGCTGAACACAAGAAACTAAAAGTGATGCAGTAAGTGCATTCCATTTTGGTGGACGCATTTTCAAAAATTCACCTACCACCTCCAACATGGCTGCCTGTCTTCAACATGTTACAACTAAAAAATCTCTAGAATACGTGTTCACTATTTTGGATCTTGGGGAAATTGTCTACTCATTTCAGTTTTGCAGCTGCGTCAAAATGTGTATTTCTGAGTTTGGCAGCGGCGCAGGATGGAATGTGACCCCTCTGTGAGACGGAGGAGTCAAGCGGTCGTTAGCGCTTGGTCAGGACACAGGGTAGGACAGCTGGTCATCAGCTGTAGTTCTACCGAAGTACCAGCAAGATGGCGACTGAGTGCGTTTTTGAAACGTCCGTAAAACATCGTAAATTCAAAATAATTTAATTTTTTGCAGGAATTTGCATCCGTTTCAAAAGCGAGGCTCATGAAAGTGATGAATATAGAAGGAGATATGGCCAAGGTTTGGCTTGGGTTGTCCACTGAACATTGTGGACTCCTAACGACCAGCCACATATCTGTCGTATTCCACATCGCTGTTTCTGTGAGTTTCCAGGACACTCTTCTGGAAAATATGCAGACCAACGCCTGGACAGCGATTGAGGTGGTGCGACCGTGTCAAGTAATGCCGGACGTAAAGGTAAAGAAACCAGCAAACGTTTGAGCACTGAGTAATGTGTGAAATTGTACTAATTTTTAATGTCTGCGGTTTTTCCTATCTGTTTATTCCTGCTGCAAGTATATTTGCAGAATAAACTGCAGTATTTCGAAAATTAATCTCGTTCAGATGTATTAAAACTCTTGTGTTCCATTAAATTTATATTAAATATATTCAGAAATGTTACAATAAATTTTTTCTGAATATATTATCTATATTTTAGGGTAATTTATGAAATTCGTTTGCCCTGTCTTATTTCCGAGAAAGAATGTGACGTTTCATTTAATTTCTATGTTGTGGGCCTGAGACTGGGCTGATGTTAGCCGAGTTTATGTTTACTTAAATCTATTTATGTAGCCCCTTCAATAACACAATGCACCATTATCACCTACCAGTAGTATTTATCTTAACATGTAGGGACGACACGTATTTCTGTCTTAAGTGTTTGTGCATAAACCCCATATTATTTATAAAGCAGCACACATCAGTTAAAATTGCAATATAACGTTGCACTAGGGAACTCTGCACTTTGCACACTTACAGTTCACTTATGTGTTTTGTATGATTCTACAAGAAACAGGGATTATAAACTAAACGCCAATAAATGGCGGGTAGATAAAATTACAAATACAGTTTTCTGTCACTTTGGAGCCAAACCTTTACTTAAATTTAGTTAAATGTCACATTAGCTTAATTAATGATCTAATACTGCTCACCCAATATATTTCGAGTGCTCAAATCTAAAAGAATGAGCTTAACTAGACATGTGCCACGTATGGGGGATACAGGGATTTAGTGGGGAAACCTGAGGGAAAGAGACTACTTGGAAGACCCAGGCGTAGATGGGAGAATATTTGGATGGACCTTCAGGAAGCGGGATGGGGAGGCATGGACTGGATCAAGCAGACTCAGGTTAGGGACAGGTGGCGGGTACTTGTGGATGTGGTAATGAACCTTCCGGTTCCATGAAATGCGGGGAATTTCTTGACTAGCTGGGAACTGTTCAGCTTCTCAAAAAGAACTCTGCTGTATGCGGTATGGAGCAGTAAGAATGGAACATTTAAAAGGGTGCGAACAAATCTTACAAATTAAATGATGAAGATGAATGCAGCCTACGAGATCGATCACAAAGCACAGCCGAAAGATTGGATCCACCCAGCAGACACAGTTAAAATCACAGAACAACAAGAGGAGCAAGACATTCAGATCTACACAGATGGTAGTAAAAGTGAACACTGGGTTGGCGCAGGAATTGTAGCACATCGCTCGCAGTACACACTCCACAATAGCTGTTCTAACACTCAAGCCGAACAACTGGCAATTGTCAAAGCCCTAGAAACCATAGGGAAACTACACATTAAAGATTCTATTCCAAGATCTGCAACAGTGCACACAGACAGCAGAATCACACTACAATCCCTCCAAAACGCAAACAATCACAACTACCTCATAGAGGAAATCAGGAAGTTAGCAACTATCCTTGGGAAAAACAATTGGACAATAAAATTTGCCTGGATGAGCCCATGTAGGAATATACGGAAACGAACTAGCAGACAAGCTAGCAACAGAAGCCAGCAGTAAAAACGACATTTCGTTCAAAAGAATTCCCAAAACAGAAATAATAAATCAACTGAGGGAACAGAGCTTAGCCAAATGGCAAAACCAATGGGACCAAACAACAAAAGGACAAATAACTAAACAATTTTTTTCCAAACATCAAGGATAGACTGAACAAAAAAATTAAACTAACACCAAACTTTGCAGCAATAGTTACAGCACACGGCAAAACCAAGGCCTACCTGCACCACTTCAAAATAATAGAATCTCCAGACTGTCCATGCAACGGTGGAGAACAAACTGTGGAACACATAATTTATGACTGCAGTAAACTAAAGAGGGAGAGAGACGAACTCATAAGAAACACATCAAACCAAGACAAGTGGCCGGTGAACAAAAGTGCCCTAGTGAACAAGCACATAAAACACTTCACGCAGTTCATAAATTCAATAGACTTCGAGAAACTGTGAACTAAACAAACAACAACACACTAAAAAAAGTGTTTACATAATTGCAGAACAGGAAAATATACCACAAACGAGATAACTATCTTATGTAATGCCAAATCCAAATAACATATATTAGTAGTATAAGTGAAATGTAAAACTTATGTACATAGAAATTCAAGTATGTATTACTGCTGACTGACGGCAGTGGAGCATGCTGCTAATAAATTAAAATAAAAAAAGTGACATGTATCGATTGCTTTACTGTAACAAGATAGAAATGCAGGTATAACATAACATCGTGGCACGTTCACATAACCATTTTTGCAGTGGAGATGTAACACTGCATTGATTACCTCATACAAAGGGGAAGATTTCCTGAAAATATTTGTTGAAAATAAAGTGTGGGTTTTAAATTTCCTCTACTTTACTAAAATATTTTTCAATCTACGAAGAATTCAGCGATGTATTATCACAAACGCACACAGGTCGGTCTTGATGTAAAATCTTGTCAGTTTTTAATGAAAATTGAATTTTTTCTAGGGATTTTCAAAAAATGATGAAACATCAACATTTCATGAAAATCTGTCCATTGAGAGCCAAGACGTTTAATGGTGATGGACGAATACACATGCTTGCGCCCACACACACACACACACACAGAGAATCACACAGAACACACACATTTTGCACGCACGCAGGCACACACACACACAGACATATACATATACGTATACTGTTCCACATACGTCTCTCACATACGTTTTCAAATTCCGCATATGCAGATATAGTATAACGGTGCAGGAAAATGCTGCAATGCTTGTAATTAGTTATTTTGTTTTCAAGTCATATTGTTGAGTTGTTGGACTTGCCCAGGAATAAGTGACAGTACAAAACAATTTAATCCTTTCCGGGATTTTGCATCAGTTCCAAAAGACAGGCTCATGAAAGTGACATAAGTGGAAGGAGATATGGCCAAGGTGGGGCTTGGGTTGTCCAATGAACATCATGGACTCATGATGTTAAGCCACATTCCTCTCATATTCCACATCGCAGCTTATGTGAGCTTCCAAGACACGATTCTAGGAAATATGAAAATGAACGCCTTGTCATTGTTGTGGCTATATCAGTACTACTGTGTTCACAGGCAATGGGGTACATATCCAATGTCTACTGACAGTGTCCTCACTATGAGATAACGGAAGAAGTGTATCCAGTGCCTTTGGATTGCGAACAGATTTTGATGAAAAACTGTTGGATGAAGAAACGGCAAAGAAAGTCTGGTAAAAGCAACATTAAGACTATCTACAAGAAATTATTTTGTGGAAATATTATCGATATTGTTTTTATCATCAGCATTTATATTTTTTATAGGGTTTGCCGACATAAAGTATTATTATTTGGCATAAATAAGCAAATTAATAGGTAATGACAGTTAACATTAAAATACTGCAGTGCGCACTGTCGCATATAATCTACTGTGACTGCAACATGTATCGAACTTCTTGAAATCATCCACAGGGTGTTTATGTAAAACAACCACATAAAAACACGGACGACTTATAAAAACTCAGATTATTATAAGAAACATTACTTATTCGTATATGTGTCATTATATTTACTGATATCATTTCCATCTAAGTTTTCAGGACACTGGTAAATATGTAAAGGTAAATGTAAAGGTAACGTAATCTCATTACATGCCCTGAGGCTCTGAGATTTCAAGTCAATTGGCACATAAAGTTCGTAAACTTGTCAAGCCTACGTACCGGCCACCTTTACCCCAAGGAAATATTCCTGGTACTCATTTCTGTCAGACTTGCTTGGACTGTCCACTGAACATCGCGGACTCTTGATCACAAGCGACATTTCTTTTGTATATCAGATCACTGCACCTGTTCCTTGCCAGGACACGCTTCTTGGAACATTGAAGACGAACGCATTGCCAGCGATTGAGGTGGTACGACTGTGTGGAGATATTAAAGCGATTAACTGCTGCAGCTGTGGATGAAATCACACACATATCGGGGTTGAGTGAAGGAAACAGAAGCCAAAGTGGCATTTGTAAATTGGGCGTCTCTTTAACACAGCAAGTTTAGAGCACACCCAGCCATTTTGATACCTGAAGAAAAAAAGAGAGGGGGGCCATCTGTCAGGGAGATCCAGAGACTTGGTTGGAACTACGTCATCCATATTGTTAAGACTACTCCCCCAAACACACTTCTGGAGCGAACACTTTGATTCCTTAATGTTGCATCGCATCTCGAAACAACTAAAAATCCATTTTTCACTGTTCCCAAAAGCCTAAAAACTCCCACTGTCGACACTGGTGTTAAGCCTTTCTTGCAAGACGAAATATTCAGAGATGTTACAAAGTTGCTGTTCAAAAGGCTGTTCGCTTTCTTTTTGTTTAGAATTAGAAGACATGGCGTCTACATTACAACAATTCTAAGCCTGCCTGGTGATATTTATCACTGGTGGAATTGGCTTTCTGGGAAATCTGCTGATGCTGAAACTGCTACAGTTGTACCTGGACATTGGGGGCATAATTATGTGCCTGAGAGAGAAATGTGGACAGAGACTGTTTGACAAAAGTCAAGCTCAGGAAGTGTGACGTGTTTTTCTTTTCCCCTTTAGTTAAGGCTACTCCCCCAACTCACTCCAGGCCTGTTCACTGAAACTCCTACTCAAAGTGATGAGACAAACCACTAATAAGTGCAAAAACACCACAAAGTCTGCGCCCAAAGTCACAGGAGGCCCTAAGGAGGCCCCAGTGACTAATGCAAAGAAAGCCAGGAAGTGTGAAATGGACAATGATAAAAATGTGCGATCCCTTCCAGTGAAGGTGACAGCCGAAGATCGTGACACGTTCTATTTTGATAGAAAGAAGTTAAATTGGGACAGCTATCTGGAAAGCTTGTTAAGGTCGTGAGACAAAACATCGAGAAAGATGACCTCAGTAATTTACCACAGGCTAGTAGTGAATAGTAGCTGCTGATGCTAAAATTACTGGGACCAACAAGCCCTGCTTAAGAAGCAGCTAGCATATAATGACTTTGGGACACTTAAGTGGCAGATAGATGCTGGACGATGCCCAGAGTAGAAGGATATTAGTGACTGGGGCACCATATAGAAGAGCTCTTGGGCCCAGTGGAAATCCATGGCAGTTAGAGACAACATGCTAGAATGTCACTGGGTGTCGGCCGCCGGAAAGGAGATGGCCCAGATAGTCATCCTCCGCAGCAAGGTGAAAGAAGTACTGGTGGAGATGCACGAGGCATATCTGGAGCACATCTTGGAACTAACAAGACTGTCAACAAGGGCAGGTAACATTACTATTATTTGCACTTAAGGTGTGACATCCAGAGGTGGTGTCAACAGTGTGACACTTGCACTGCCAAACGAGGTCCAGAAGTAGAATTCAAGGTCTGATTCACCAACACAACGTCAGAGTACACTCTCGAGGGGATATCAATTGACATAGCTGGGCCTTCCCAGGAGAACGACAGGAAAAACAGAGATGGCCATGGACTACTTCGCAAAGTGGCCAGAAGATTACACCATCACCAACTAAGAGGCATCAATAATAGCAGACGCCATGTTTTACTTCTGCTGCTTCGTTGTTCTGATGGAGCTGCAAAATGCCAGGGCCAAAACTTTGAATCCAGGCCAATGCAGGAGATCTTGGAGTGAGAGGTGTTCAGAAAACGTGGAACAGCATGAGATGGAATGGTGGAATGCTACGTGAGGATTCTGCTGCATGGAGTACGGAAGTAATTAAGTAACAGTCAAACTCTCAAAGCTTTGACAGTTACTTTTTCTTGTCTCTTTTCATGCAGAACTATCAAGGAGGTTTTGTACGCACTGCAGTACACCAAGCTGGTAAATTACTTTGGTGAACAGCTGGTTGTTTCATGACACGAATATGCAATCTCTTCTGGTACAGGTAATGCCCTAAGACTGCAATATATTCTATTTTGATATAAAGCAGTTAAATTGGGCCAGCTATCTGGAAAGATGCATCAAGGACGTGCGAAAATACATCCTGAAGGATGACCTGAGTTCTTTACCAAAGGCTAGGGAACGCTACAAAATGTAAGTACGCAAAGAACGAACCACTGTACCATGGTTAAACACGCTGATAGAAAACACATTCATTCTGGAGCACATTTACTGTCATAAGTACATTCATATTGCAACCGAGAGCAACAGCGCCTAGTAGTGTGACGGCACGCCATACCCATGATATCATGGCTGCCAGAACCGTCCAGTCAGTGTGCAATGTGTTGTGCTACGAGCCAGTCGCTCTGAGCAGAAGCAGCGGACGGTGAAAGTGTCCATGTGTACTATCAGTCTTAGTTTTTGAAACCTTAGTGAGTGATTGTGACTAAGTATGATACATTAGAGCGATGTGTGACAGACAAAATATGATAGTATGTTCTTTTGACATGCATAGTCCAAGAATAAATGCTTTCCAAACCCATGAATGGTTGTACAAAATGGACCACATAACAGAAGACGACGTCTGTGTAATCCAAATCGATGGCCCCTACACAAAGTGTATGTAAAGGTTGTGAATTCGGAACGTATGATGCGTGTGCTGCAACGCTTCCAGGGTGACCTAGAGTTCCACCATGAGAATGGGGAAATTTCCACAGTGACAGTAGAAATCGCAGGGGTAGGGATAAGATGGGTGCGTGTGTCAACACTTCCCCCCGAAGTTACTGAAGTCCAAATAACAAATGCCCCATCTACATACAGAGAGGTCAAAAAGATACATGACAAAGTATGGTCGGATGCTTACAGATTTAATGTAAAAACAGACGACAGACTCGTTGACGTTAGTCGAAGGAAACACATTCTCTCACACATGAAGATATACGGCCACCGTGCCCTCATTTCATATGAGGGACAGCCCATGACATGCTATCGATGCAGTGAGCAGGGCCACCAAATTAATGATTGCCCGCGTAGGAAATTGCAAGGTAGTCAACAAACCAGCCGTGACGCGAATTCATGGGCAAAAATGGTCAAACGTGGTACTGAGAAGGCTCCATCTGTCATCAACAGTGACACCAATAACGTTTCTTTATCCTCAAACGGAGAGGCAAGTCATGTAATCAAACTTCATTCATGGTTGCCAGATGAAGAAGCACATAAACAGGACCCTATGACCATGGAACACCACCTATGCCCCCCGGCAGATAAGGCAGTGTCCCTATCTGACGATATAAATATGACGGACATCGTTAGGATGGATGGAGAGCTAAATTTGGCCCCACCCAACACACATGCAACATGCCCCAACGCAACGAAGTGGTCTGACCTTATTATCACTGAATCAGACGCCGAAAGTGACCGTGAAAAACAAGGAAAGAAACGAGAAAAATGAAAGCAAATATAAGATGACAAACAAGAAGACAAGGAGAGCGACCCGTGTCTGACGCGCAAAAACATGGCCAGATTGTATGCCTAGCAAAAAAGTCCACCCAGCAAGTCCAGAAAACTATAGACCCCTCACCATCCTCAACACAGACTAAATATTACTCACTAGAATCATAGCGAACCGCCTGCATCCATGGATGGAAGATATACTAGATCATAACCAATATTGTGGACGAAACGGTCAAACAATTTTTGATGCAGTTCCCACTGTGCAGGATATAATAGCTTACGCCGAGGAAACTAACAAACCAGTATGTTTATTAACGACTGATTTCAAGGACGACTTCGACAAAATGTCACATACCTTCCTCTTCAAGATGTTACGAGAATATGGGATAAGTGAAAACTTCTGCTCACGACTACAAAAGATCTACGCCGATGCTACCTCAACACTAACACTAAATGGCCACAAATCGACACCGATTAAGATACTAAGTGGAGTGTGACATGGCTGCCCTCTCAGTATGTTACTGTTTGCTTTGTGCATGAATCCTCTCCTCATCAACATAGACAAGAAGCTAAATGTTATATACATCCAACATAATAGCACCAAAACGACGGCCATCCCATACGCCGATGATATAACGATTATTGTTACGCAACCAGAAGAGATTGATACCATCAAGGAGACACTACATGACTATATGCATGCTAATGTTGCACATATCAATGTAAATAAATCACGTGCAACTGCCCTTGGTTCCTGGAACAAATCAACACCCATAATAGACATTAAATACCATAATGATATCACACTCCTAGGATTTAATATGACGAGAAACATAAAGGAATCAGCAACTAAATCATGGGCGATGTTGCCTGCAAAAATTCGCGCACGAGTACAAGAAGCCTATCATAGAGCGCTAATCCTTGAACATAGAATACACTGTTCACAACACAAGTCTCCCCCCTACAGATTTTGTCCAACAGATAAACACAGCAATATCATGGTTCCTATGGAAAAGCGCAATCTTCAGAGTCCCGTTATCCACGTTACAACAGCCAAATGATTCTGGGGGCAGAGCTGATACATATAATGGCAAGATGTATGACACTATTCATGCTGTGAATGGAGAAGCAAGGACGAAGGACAGATATTTCCACTGCAGACTGGCTCACGAAGTGGCAACTACATGGACGAACACTGAACCCTCCACAAATGAAGAGGATCCAACAAAATTCGACAATACAATATCGAATCGGCACACGCACCCATGAGAGGAACCTCTGAACATCCGCAAATCTACAAGAGACCACTCTACACAGCCCTCCTAAGAAGTATACAAGCCGTGGCTGGTTTCCCTGAACTGCGTGTCCAAAAACTTTGGTCCCATATAGACTGGGTCCACATATAGAAAAACTTGAATGATGCCCCAGTACCAGGAAATACAAGATGTATATGGTATCAAGTCATACATGACATAATTCCCACCAATGTATGGCTACACCGTATCAATATGGTACCCTCGGACACCTGCCATTGATGTACAGCGAATGATAGTTTGGAACATCGACTAATTGCCTGTGACGAGGGCCGAACGATATGGCAGTACACAAAAACCCTACTTGCAAGGATGTTGCAAACGATTCTTGCCCCATTCCAGATGAATGGATACTCTGTACTCAGTTTAATATATGGCCTCCCAAAAGGCACCGTGCAATATTATTGGTGGTAGCTAACATCGTTATGTTCAGAATTCAGCAACATACAATCCTGAACTTACATGATTACATGGATTTCCTACACAGATCCAGATGGAAACTGATGCACCACAAAGCTGGACGAGACCTTGTTGGCAACTACCTAACCGTCCTAGACATATATTAATGGACTTAACCTGATGACAACGATGTGCTATATGACAAAAGCGACGGTACACGAAGCTTCCGAGCCAGTGACGTGTTTACGATCTCAAAAGACTTCAGTGCTGTGTTCTAGGTTTACCTATACTTGATTTAGCATCCAAATGCACAAATGCTCATCTGACAATTTGCCTAGATTGTATTGACCTGTGTTACTAGAGATAAGTAAAAAAAGTATGAGAAAAGGACAGAATATTGTAAGGGTAACCAACGCTGCCTGAAAGAGTGTAGAATGTTTGAAAAACGAAATAAACGGTACATAAGACCAGCGGATGGCACGTTTGCGAAACCGTGAAATACCTAATGACGAAAAGCGAGTTAATGTGTGTACGCTAATTTTCTGGATTATGTTGAGCCGTCCGCTTCCGGATCGGTTCCAGGCTTGCCCTCGAGCAAGCATAACCATTTTGTTTTCCTCCTATACCGTTCCCTGCGTGAGGCTTTCGTCTGATCATTGGCTGCTCCGGGGCAAAGTGAAAGGCAAGGGCGTTGTCCTGAACTTTCCTTATTGGTTTCGATTTTCATGTTGAGTAGTCGTCTTCTTGGTTTCACCATACCTACATCTGGGTTTTTCCTGGCTGGCCGAGACCAGGGGCAGGATGCCCCTTCTATAGTTAATCAACTCCGGGAAGGCTACGCAGACATCCGTGATATGATGTAAGGTAAAGCTTTATTTTCAATCTCTGTTTTTTCTAAATTGAAGTTCTTACCCACGTGTGTGAATTTTAAACCTCACTTGAAAAACAATAGTGAAAGTGCAAGTGAATGGACTGAATTTCGCAAA
>Ga0123355_10011809_pt1 | contig 13493 bp, 11 predicted proteins | sample TergutEmb28metaG_3_FD_89872 | JGI IMG/M metagenome (GOLD analysis project Ga0123355, IMG submission 89872) | Embiratermes neotenicus P1 segment gut microbial communities from Petit-Saut dam, French Guiana - Emb289 P1 | ecosystem: Host-associated > Arthropoda: Insects > Digestive system > Gut ...
TTCAACAGCACAGTCGCAAGCTCCTGATGATGGATATATTAATGTCCGAAACATGTTGAGCACATAAGAAGTGAAATAAAATAGCAAGTGACATCAAGTTGGTCTTTTATTCTTCAACTATTAAAATGATGCACAGTCCAATAAACATAAGATGCCAATCTGTGTTCTGTTATGCTTATAGGAATGACTAAAATCTTAAACTGCTGAAATATTTAAAATTGATAACAATAAATTACGGCATTGTGATATTAAATATTAACCTTCTGGCGCCAGAATTATTTTTTTTTTAATTTTAGCATACCCTGTATATAAAATGTGAATAATACAGGAACCAAATATGTTAGATTTATGAAACAAACTGCATTTTGAAGAGGAAAAATCGGAGAGTATATACCATGTTTAAAATATTCAGTACCTGTATGTGTCGAATAAATATATAAAATGCAACGTTTAGAGGTTAGCGGTACGGTACGACCACTATAGTCGTCATTAGGCGTCAAAGGGTTAAAACATGTAACAAGCTGACGCAGTTGCCAGTTCTTAATTGTTTTTGTGTATGTGGAGGTTGTATACAAATATAGGTCTCGGTTCCAAATGATCTGAAAAGATCTCGCACAGGTACGCCGTACGGAGTGTCTGATACCAGGCGGTGTGGTGTAGGAGTTGTTATATGTCATAAATGGTGTATCACTGAGTGTGTCTGTTGGATGATATATTGATTAAAACATCTTTCCGTTTACGAGAGAAGTGGAAGGAAAACGTCTTCTCGGTCTTGGGGAAGTGAGTGCAAGAAACGAGGCAGATCCAATGAGACCAGAGAGACATTTGATTATCTAAATAGAAGGGCAAAATAAGAGACTGTAATAACTGCGTTTGAATTGTATTGAAAACATTCACGAATGATAGAGAAATCGATATAATAGGGACAAAAACAGAACAAATACGCGAAAAGTGTTAAGTTCTGTGGGCATTTTGTGACTTTTTAGTTTTTTAGGTGTTTTCTCAAAATCGCGAAAAGCTACTATTACCTTCGCCATGTCTGTCCGTCTGTGCGCCCGTACGTCTGTCCGCATGGACCACTTCGGCTCCAACTGGGCTGATTTTCATTAAATATTATATTTGAGAATTTTTTGAAAATCTGACGAGAATGTTCAAGTTTTATTAAAATCTGACAAGAATAACGGCTACTTTACGCGAAGACCAATATACATTTTTGATCTTATCTCGCTCATTTCTTCTTAGAATGAGAAATATTTCAAAAAAAGTTTGTAGAGAAAATCAAAACACATATTTTTAAATCTTATGCATATTGGAACGTGCATCATTGTGATAGTTGAAGAATAAGAGACCAACTTGATGTCACAGTTTATTAAGTTTTATTTCACTTCTTCTGTGTTCGGCATGTTGTGCTTCAGCCTGCCACACGGATACCACCCCAATCCAGCCACACCGAAACTCCAACACACATCGAAACAAGAACACACAACCAATGTGGTGATACAATAAAACAGTCGCAAGCTCCTGATGATGGATGTATTAATGTCCGAAACATGTTGAGCATAGAAGAAGTGAAATAAAACTTAATAAATTGTGATATCAAGTTGGTCTCTTAATCTTCAACATATTTTGTGTTCAATATTTCTTTTCGAAAATCTTCCCGTTTTGAGACAACGTGTAAAAAATACTGTAGAGCCGGGCAGACCACAGATGACAATATGGCGAATGCACATTGCGTGCTGGATACCTAAGGCTAAATACACATACTCAGAATATGTAATACTTATTGCTTTGCCACGGCAACAATGGTTGCACGAAAGCGCTTCAGTATTGCGTTGTACGTACATTGCTGCCTCGTTTTTCTTTTTGTGGTTATCAGTATAGAAATTATACAACATCGGTGACAGATGAATGAAAATAGAACACAGATGGAATGACAGCAGGGGAAGTTCTACGTATTCGGAGAAAGACTTTCCCAATGACACTTCGTTCACCATAAATTTCACATGGTCTCTCATGATATCAAACCCGGGCTTCTCCAGTGAAAAACCGTGGACTCACCGCCCGAGGTATGACACGGACTAGACGCCATGTATTTTGACAGAGAGGTAGCATCGCATCAGAGGACTCCAAAACGTTGATTTACACCAAAGTACACTGCGTAGGACCGTAATAATGTCACAATGTTCATAGTTACTTCATTGCCAATAGTTTCGGCAACACCGTCAAAATATGAAGTCAAGAAACATGCAATAAGAGAAACTGAGGTCGGCGCGATCTCGCAGTGAGCCCTCAGTAGCACTGTAAAAGCAGTCGATTCGCCCACTCCTTACCATAGACCGGATCCTTCGCCCAACGAAAGGTCATGGTGTCAACACAACTCCTAGGCCCTCTGCGCCGATACTTCCCTTACCACCCACGTCCTACATTTAAAATCTCTTCGTTTGCACACCCCAAAACATCCGCGGGTTCCGGAAACCCACTTCATATCGTATTGATCTTCATCCCTCCATTCATGGTGCTGGGCCAGCAGCATCTACCAATCCGGCAACGTTTTTGTTGCATTAGGGAGGAGAAGGTTTCACCTACGTCACTGGTACCCCAGACACGACCTGTATCACTCTGACTGCCATGAACCATGGTTCACGAAATGAACTTCACGGAGCCATCGATTTGTCTGTCCCCCTTTTCCTTTTCATATGACATGTTTCTGTGCAGCATCTTTCATCCTGATTGCAGTCCTCTGGGTTTGGGCACTGCGTATCGTTGTAGGATGATACTGCCCTTTTGGAGGATCATATTGCCTGCACCTTCAAGATTAATGGGTTTGGGTTAAAGTAGACACTCCTGCGTTACCATCAGTTTCGCGTCAATGTGCAATCTACTACTCCTATTGGCAGCTACTACAAAATTGTACATCTTCTACTACAACACGTGTGACGACAGAACAACAAACGGTTGCTGCCACGTTCTGTTACTCTTCGTAACTATTACCAGTTTTGCGAATTCCTGCTAACAAACATATGTCACGGCACAATATGTAGCTTTCGAATTTTTTGTAACTCTTATCGCTGCTTGAAACACTAATGAAATATTTACTCTTCTCTGTATGAATGTCGCTGCCTGAAGCATATATTGCAGTATATCCTGCCTGAAGCATGTATTGTCTATATGGTAAAATTAGTCCCCTTACAGGCCTGGAGTGGTCCAGAGGGTTCCAGGAAGTTAAGTTTCCCAGATTTAATGACAACGGCAAGGTTGTTAGCCTTACGAACCGACCGCCTTTACCCCTAGGAAATGCTCCTGGTACTCATTTCTGTTACAGGCTGGGTCGACCCCAGGGCCATAGTACGATCGGAAGGATTTTATGTCAATGAAAAATTCCAATGACACCAGCTGGGATGGAACCAGCCACCTTCCGATTTGTAGCACAGAACTTAACCACTGTGCCACCGCGGTCCCCATATTGTCCATATAAACTTACCTAAACTGCTTGAACGAACTTCAGGAGTGATTTCGTCAATTCGAAACAAAATGTTCGTATAGATATATATATCAGAAAATGAGTGGTTTTTGAATTTAATTGAAAGACTATATTCAGCAATAAATAATATTTTAACTATATAATATATTGTTACAATAAACATTGCAGTTTTAATAACTGTTGAGTTCTTATTGCTTGCAAAGTCGCAATTCTCAACAAATGCCCAAAATGTCCTCCATCTGAATCAGTGCACACACGGACACTTCTGATCATGGACTGTCGCACACTTTCAAAGGTCCCAGGGCAGGTGCGAACGGTTTGACGGGCATAAAAATGAGTTAATGCAGTGCATCTTAATTTTCAGTTGGAGCTGAATACACTACGGTTTTTAATTCCACGGACAAAATAAAAAAGATTGCGGTCGAGAGAAGTGGGGGCTAAGCGATTGGGCCTTTCATTATCCTAAGGCATTGTGTTATCAGCATCACAGTAAAACCAACATCTCCTCCGTCAAACAAAACATATCCGATATACTAAATAAGTTTTAAAACAACTATATATTTCGGCTACAGTAAATAGCCACCATCAGTCTGTACAAGAGAAAGTTAAAGTTAACTTAAAACTGCAATATATTATCTTGACATCTCAAATATCACAGAGTTAGTTCTAACGCGAATGTAAAAATCTTCAACTGGAATAAATGTAATATTCATACAAAAATGTATAAGGGCAGTAAGTATAGCTCTATGTCATACGTATTAAAATCGTATAAATCAAGATATGTGATACATGAGGCTTGTTTGACCGTGCATCTTCCTCATGAAATAAAGTGAAATGTTAACTTGATGGAACAAGGCAATTTTGTTGATGTATTCTTAGCTCAATATGTTTCGGGCGCATATGCCCATCATCAGGAACATTGTATGTTGAGTTGCAGCGTATGGTTTCCTGCACCGAGTTTGTGGATGGATGGTGGTCTTGGGAGCCGCTGCGTAGGTCGTGTTTATGGTGCGGATGGTGCCGTCCGCACCATAAACACGACCTACGCAGCGGCTCCCAAGACCACCATCCATCCACAAACTCGGTGCAGGAAACCATACGCTGCAACTCAACATCCAATGTTCCTGATGATGGGCATATGCGCCCGAAACATACAGAGCTAAGAATACATCAATAAAATCGCCTTGTTCCATCAAGTTGTCATTTCACATTATTTCAAGATATGTGAGATTGTGGGCAATTCAGGTGGAATCAAAGTGGGAGCGTGCGTGTATTTTTGTTCAAAATTCTGCATATGGTCTCCGGGTAATGGTAATATCTGCAACAATAGCAGTTAAATATGATGTTTAAAACAAAGATAGAGTTAAAACAAAATAAAGGTAAAAAGTAAATTTGGAATGTCGAGCTGTGTTGTGGGTTAATAATGTACGTTTACTTGAGATACTCGGGTTATGTTGAACCTAAATTTATTAGAGAATAGTGTGGATGCTTAATATCCGACTGGATATTTGAATCTGTGATGAGACAGTGGCCATTTGTGCTTGGATGGTGTTCATATTAATTTCAAAGACAGATAACAGAAAATAAGTGAGGGCGGGAAAAAAGCAAAAAATTGGATTATTAGAGTATCTTGAGTTATTATTGACAATTATTTTAATAGTAACTGATTTAAAAGTTTTGCCAGTCTTATTTCGTATGTAAGTTTTCTACCCTTTCGTCATGATAGGTATTATTGCGTGTATCTCGCACAGGTCAGCTAAAATACGCCTGAGTCCTGTAGTTCATAATCCACGCTTTTACTGCCAAAGGTGCATTTGTCAGCAGTCATGAAAGACCATTTAAGAGGAAATCCCAGTATACATGCCTGTATGACGTTGTGGCAAAACACGTGGACCTACCAGACGATCACCCACAATGTCAGCCCACACAGTACTCTTGAAATGCTGCTGGTGTCTGGCATGGACTGTACAACGCGTATTTTCCTCTGCCCACTGATACTGGTTGAGAAAATTCGTGATTCTGTGTCTACGAAAAGTTGCCTCTTCAGTGAAAGGCATTGATGAGACAGAGAGTGGATTAGCGGTTTGCTGAACAAACCATCGACAACAGTTCTGCCGTGGTGGGTGATCAGCAATAGTGAACTGACTGGGTCAGCAAGGTGTTTGGCTGTACCTAAGTGTTTGTGGACATTATTCATAGGAATTTTTTAAATGGAACTCACTGTTGAAGTGTGTTCAGGAATTTAGAATACATCCAGTGTATAGATGATACTGACCGATGCATATGCCTTATTACTTTACATTGAAGATGTCCCTGCCTTAAACATACATTGCAAATGCAGTAGTACGGTCTTCATCGTTGCACCGTGCATTTTGTAGTTTATTTAAGTAACACACCAACAAATGCACACATATATTCTTTAATAATCTAAAATTTACATTAAAACACTTAAACAGCTCCTACGTGTTTCGATCATACGATCATCCTAAGGGAGCATACTTTGTTCCTTGCTAAAGTTACAGTTTAAAATATTATTTTTACTTACAGACATGCTGCCACAGCACCAAATTAATATAACGAAGTAAATCACTGAGTTTTGACGTTTTGCTGACCGTGCATCTCAGTATATTTATCTCAGTAATTAACCAACTTGATGCACAAAATTTTTGTTTTACAATAAATTTATTTCATGCCTCTACATGTTTCGAGCACGTTGTGCTCAACATCAGGAGGTCAAAATTGCATTACACAGCCTCTGGTATCATCACACCTTGATGATGAGCACAACGTGCTCGAAACGTGTAGAGGCATGAAATAAACTTATTGTAGAACAAAAATTTTGTGCATTAAGTTGGTTAATTACTGAGATAAATAAATCACTGTGTGCTTTTAAACTGTAACTTTAGCAGGGAACAAAGTATGCTCCCTTAGGATGATCGTAAGATCGAAATATGTAGGAGCGTTTTAAGTGTTTTAATGTGAATTTTAGTTTATTAAAGAGTATATATGTGCATTTGTTGTTGCGTTACTTAAATATGTAGTAGTACAGTATTTACTTTTCGGCATAATGTAAAAAAAAAAAAAAAAACCTATGTTCTTCCCTGAAGCATATATTGTAATATTTACTTCTCTGTATATAGATGGTCCTGCCTGAAGCGTATACAGCATTTATCTACTTTCTCTATATACAGGTTCATGCCTGAAGCATATATTAAATGTATACTTACACACAGTGCTCCACTCCTCGTCGCATTCCTGCCAGGGCAAAACACTGGTTAAAGAGGCAAACATGTAAAAGATCGTCCAGGCGATTATGAGATTGTAATACAGCATCACAATAGCAGACACGATAACCATGCCGTAGCCTAGACCTCGAAACAGTGGGCAGAATTTCTTGTAGATGGCTACAGGTCCCAGATTTGCATACTGGCCGAAGGATAACTCCATAAACATGAGAGGCAGACCGGCAATTACAAGCATTATGGTGAATGGGATGAGAAACGCTCCTGCAAGAGAGAAAATATCACCATGTCATACAAACTGCTGGATACGTGGGAAGGGGGTTACTTTAGGGCACTCTCAGTAACGTAGAGTGTATAGCACTTGATTGTTCTAGGATTCATGAAGATGAATTGGATATGATTTAGGAGGCAGTCAATGCTGTGCGTTTCTTGTATTTTGCTGAGGGAATGAGGAAAAGCACGAAAACCCGAGTCAAGACAGGGTGAAACAGCCAAGAATCCATTCCGTCATTTAGACAGTATTATGCTAGTACGTTACCATTACAGCGTTTTGCAATCTCCACGGAACTGGGTCCTTCGTGAGAAGCCAATATTTCCCCAGGTATATAAGAAAGTGTACACCATCCATGGAATCCCGACATTCATCACCGTGTTCACCTCTTGCGTGCTCTTACCCTGTTGTTGTGTCACCCAAATGTGTATCGATGTTTTCAATCACACAAAACTGACTATTTGCAAATGTTTATAATCCGACAACTAGTTTCGACACCAGGCCATTGTACAAGAACTTGAATTCACTCATGTTCTTGTACAATGGCCTGATGATGACCTATACTTGAGGTCGAAACTAGCTGCCAGGTAACAAACATCTACAAAACGGCCAGTTGTGTGTGATTGATAACATCGTTATACATTTTCAATTGGCCTATTAGTTGCATCGAAAATACTTTAAATAAATTTTTATAATAAAACTAACGAAATGCACTAATTTCTCAAATTTATTTTTGAAGTAGAATTCTACATGTTTCGGAGAGTTTGTGTCCATCATCAGGAGTCTAGTACTGTACACACAGCAATAGGTATTTGTGATACAGGTGAGCAAGCAGTCAGCATAACTTGTATGAAATATATCATTGCTGTGTGTACAGTGCTAGACTCCTGATGATGGACACAGGAACTGCCCGAAACATGTCGAATTCTACTCCAAAGATAAATTTGAGAAATTAGTGCATCTCGTTGGTTTTATTATAAGAATATATCACGATGCACTGTCCTCTGAATGTCAAAATACGTCAAATAAAATTTGCATTTAAACATGTATTGTATATTATTTTCAGTTAAAGTTTTCGGAGAAAACTGATTAGAATTGCGACTTGTGTTGCACTCTGATGCACACGAACCGGAACACATAAACCTGTGTGTGTGCTGGGGAGGGGGTTTGTCCTTAGCACCTCGGCCTTGCTAATGGCATCTTTCTTAGAAGTTTCCCAGTCAAATATTTCTTATCCTTCTCTCACATAACCCTGCCTAAATCGTCTTTCGTAATTCATCATCCTAAAATCGAGGACCTATAAAAGTGCTCCTGTGATTAATTATGCATCACGCCATGACAGCTTATTTTTATTCTGGGCACTAGTTGGACACAAGTGGTCAGTTTAATGTTCCGATCATTTTATCCAAATGAAGGAGCTCGCGGTACTTATTGGCTAGCAAAAACTCTATGCGCGCTAGAGCGGGTCTGAAAGCTTTGGAGGAGGACAAAATTACAGCCCGTATCAGGAAAGGAATCCCGTGGACCTGCCAGTGTTTAGCCATTGTTACGAAAATAAATAGACCGAGTATGTATATGTTAGAGTGGACAGGGGGAAGTGTTTATAGTCGGAGACATATAGGAATTGTGTAGCCTGCAGAAGAGGCAGAAAATACGCAGTGGAAGGGAAAGTTATAGTAGGATGATATGGAATTAAAATACATATGTCGGCACATTTTTGTTGATTTATGAAGGTGTGAAACTTGGTCTGTAACATTAAGGGAAGAACATAAGCTAGAGGTGTTTGAGAACAGGAGGAGCTTAGGACCTAAGTAGGAAACAGTAACAGAAGGCTGGAGAAAATTACTTTATGATGAACTTCTTCACTGGGGCTCCTCGCCACACACGTATTGATATCGCAGTCAAATCCAGGAAGACTAGATGGGCGGGTGGACAGGCAGCACGCACTGCAGAACAGTGCATAGAGGGTTTTGATGGAGAAACTACAAGAAAAGAGGCAACTTGTCAGTCCTTTGTCCACAGGCACAGGAATTGATGTTTGGGAAGGTTTTCCATAATTGCCCAGTTTTCACCACCTGAGATACATTCTACAAACTAAGGCAGCATGAATAAAAATAGAGAGAATTTGAAGCATCTACAATGCAGAGTATAATAACTTCCTCAAAAGTTTTGTTCCTAACTAAGAATAACACAACCATCTACACAATGTGGCATAAGAGAAATGTCATTTCTTGTAGGAGGCATGAGAGTCGCTGCCATACCCTGCAAATCTGAATTTTATCACAAAATTATTTGCAGTGGCAACAGCTGTAATCACATGCGAGATTATGATATTACAGCGGATCATAAAGAAGTAAAATAGATGTTACTGGATTCATCAGTACAGGGACCAGTAGCTAGGTCCTGTGGACACAACCGTAGACTTCGAAGTTCTATTATGTGCGGGAAATTTCTTGACTAACTGAGGAACTGTTAGCTTCTCAGGGACGCTGTTCGATCGATCATGTGGATTGTTAGTAGGAGGGAATGAAGTGGAGTTTGTGTAGGAAGACCGAAGGGACGAAGAAGAATTCAACGAGCTTAATAAACCCTGTGAATGAACCAGTAACCGTACAGACTTACGTACAGAGACACCCACGAACGGGCATTCGAAACTCTTGTACGATACACATAGTTAGGTATGACATTAAGTCGCTAAATTCATGAATCAGAACGTATTTCTGTTGTTATTTCATTCATGTTCTTATGCGTGTGTGTTCTCATGAAGGGGCTGTCTTTTGTTGTAACACGTGCAACTGCACCACAATTTTCCATACATTTCTCTTGCTGTAGGAGGCCCATCATTAACATTAACTTTTCCATGCCATTTTGCACCCACACATTGTGGTGTCTAATAAATAACTCGACAGTAGATAAAAGAAGCAGCACACAAGTAAAGTCATCTCTATTCTTAATTAATACCCTGCCATAAAAACATATGAGAGCGTAGAGGTATAGCTCCACGTATTGTTAACCTTAGTACTGGTTGGAAGTCAGTGTTCGGCTTCAAGCATCAGCCACCTACCCTTCGTGGAAAAGCTCTTAGTAACCTCTGGGCATGTGATGGGTGTGCCCCAGAGGTGGTCTGGGTGCTCTGGACCAGTGAAAATTCTTGCTTCTGCCTAGAATTTTCCTTCAGCACGTAGCCTAATCAAATGTCATTTTGATTTATCTCGGTTGTTGTTCTCAATCTTTGACGCTTTGGCCCTTTTTCAGATCATGGTTTCCCCGGTGTTCGTCCTCCAACCTCCCCTGTCACTTGCCGCTGCCTCCCAGCTCCGTATCTGTAGTAAGTCTAGGGCTGCCTTCCAAACTGTATCCTCATACCGGGGCTCTACTATTTCACAGACATGTTTGAAAATATATAAGCAATCCTACTACTTGCCGAATGCAATTGCATATGCAGAATATATGATAATTACCTTTGTTCCCTTTATCTCATCAAACGCTTTCGAAGTGTCGATCTTTTGGCAGCAGAACTATAAACCCGTTGCCCCTCCTACTAATACCCCCCTGCTACCAACGCCGATGTCTTCCACTCGCCGGAGTCATTACAAAGTAATTTGGAACGGAGCAGCAACACTCCCGTCAGTCCGTTTCATCTCCGCATAATCATCCGCATGGCTCTTGACGATGGTGACCATGCTGGTATGCAGTAGCAAGCCGTTTAAAGGTTACGCGCTGGAACTCATTCACGCAAGATGTCAAAGGTTGCGCCTGGTTCCCTAGATTCCATTCTGTGGCCCTTTAATGTGATGTACATGTACTTGTGTTACAGTCAATTACCCTAGGCCTAACTTTTCAGGAAGTAGGATGTTCAGCAGTGTCGTAGGTCAGGGTTTCAGTGACGGAATTATCGATTTGCAACCTAAACTAAGCCCAGATACGATGCTTCATAATATCAGCAACTGACGGCGTCGTTAAATAACACATTAAAAATGTAAAGAAAGTGAAACCTAGTTAATGAGTCTAAACTTGTAATGGGGAGAGCCGTGTCAAGTTTCTTCTTGTATAGAGAGCATAAATAAATGTTTTTCAGCTGAAACCCATTCACTTCCACTCTTAGAATTCAGTTAATTTCAAATAGTTGCTACCGTCTGTGAAGATCGATTTCCCAGCCTTGTGTAGAACGCGTAATTTCATAACCGGACTTACAAAAGCCTGGCTCTCCTACGTAACCTAAGTCAGATAAATACAGTCCAAATTCACATATCCTCATGTTAAAGGTCAACTTTAATGTTATGCTCCCATATGCTTTACACTGGTTTCGCATACTTGTATCTGCTGTATGAAGGACATTATGTTAAATACCTACTGTAAAGTTACAAAGAGGAGAGACCAGTTGTTGTAACAGACTCCTACTTGTGGATATTTTGTGTGTGCACTTAGAACACAAAGAAATACAAGAGAGAATATTCAATTTCGGAAACTTACACCAAACGTAAGGATTATAACGCATCCCCCTCTTTTCAAATTTTCTCTGAAACTGCTGTGCTTAAGGAAAAACTGCGCTGAGCATAAAATGTCTCATTTTCTCTACAGTTTTTCTTTCAGACTAGATCCTCTGATAATTTTCAGCCAGTCACACTTGACATGGTCGCAGAAACGCATATAGGTTTTTGTGAAGAGTATCCGTTCTTGTTTTACGAATCTAGCAGAAATTGGAATATTTCGACACGTATTTGCTGAACTTCCCAGGATAAAATTTCTTGAATAGCTGTTTGGCTCTTCTCGAAATACTGAATGTGGAGTAACAAATAGGCAGAGATGACGAAGAGTTTAAGGTGAATTTGACATTCAGAGGACCGTGCATCATTATATATTCTTATAATAAAACCAATGAGATGCACTAATATCTCAAATTTATTTTTGGAATAGGACTGTACATGTTTCGGACCATTTCTCTGTCCATCATCAGGAGTTTAGCACTGTGTATGACATATACCTATTGCTGTGTGTACAGTTCTAGACTCCTGATGATGGACAGAGAAAAGGTCCGAAAATAAATTTGAGATATTAGTGCATCTCGTTAGTTTTATTATAAGAATATATTAGGGTGATTTTACAAAGTACCAAAATTTATCTTCAATACATATATTATGAAGTTGCAAGCCAAGTGCAACGTGCTCGGGATAGGCTCCAGCAGCAAGCTATTTCAACATACTAATTAATTTTCGGGCTGTATAAAGAAGGGGTATTGCTTGGCTAGTTGTTTGATTTTCAGCTTATCAAGGAGGACTCTGCTCTATAGCGTTTGTTAGTTGGCTATGTTAGCAACTAAATGCTTCTTTAATCTTATTACGCGCAAAGAAGTTGGAAACTGCATCAGTTGCAATTGGACGTCTTCTTGCTTGTGTTTTCTACGATTTCACCTACGAAGATGCTCTTCTTTTGAAAATGACAGGCCTTCACCAAGAAGCACCGCCTTCAGATTGTTAGTCGTTATCTTCTGTGTGGTTGCATCTATAAAGTAGGACGTAGCCAGGGTATATCAATGCTTGGAGCCATCATAAAACTGACTTGCGTCGGAGAATAAAGCGAAGCACGTTGTTAGGGGACCCACAAGCGCAAATAACTGATGTAACAGCCAGAATTAAATGTAGCGTAATTCAAAGTTTAAACATAATACGGAACAGCCCACTAATAAGGTGCATAAACACAGCAGCTGTCACCGGAGCTTCATCACAAAAGAAACCATGAACTTACATTCTGTTTTCTCTCCACATTTCAACTTATCTTATTTCATACAAAAGTCCCGAAATGCTGACCAGCTTCTGAGCAGATTTTGCACAGTCCGAAAATATTTCCCATTACACGACGGCGCTCTTGTCTTGAAATACTGGTAATTTCTCTTCGACTATTTGTTTTCTATCAGTTCTTACAATGAATTTGGCTATTACGTATAAAAAATATCAGTTATTGTCTCTCAGAAATGATATTCACACGGATTCAATTCTGCAGATCTGGTGGACCAAAATCAGGGGTATGTTTATTGTTTCTTCACAAAACACGAACCATGTGCTTTTGCATGCACTCATTGCACACCAGACTCTGAATTTCAGGTCATAGAAAGAAAATTCACAACATGCATAGGGATTTTCGGTACAATGATACTGTTATGCTGACTATTTTCAGCTAAATTTAACTAAACTTTGCCTCATCCGAGAAAACACGAGTTTTGGACACAAGAAATCCGAATGATGAGGTAAATTTCAGTCATGAAACACATCTATGGTAGTATGTTTTATGATGGTATTTAATAGCAAAGAAATAACTACATGTTTCGGCCTATAGCGGCCATCTTCAGGTTATTACAATTTTGCTCAAAGAGTATCATCTCAGCATCACCTCGCAATATAGGCATATATATATATATATGAGCAAAATTGTAATAACATGAAGATGGCCGCTATTGGCCGAAACATGTAGTTATTTCTTTGCTATTAAATACCATCATAAA
>Ga0123355_10011810_pt1 | contig 13491 bp, 5 predicted proteins | sample TergutEmb28metaG_3_FD_89872 | JGI IMG/M metagenome (GOLD analysis project Ga0123355, IMG submission 89872) | Embiratermes neotenicus P1 segment gut microbial communities from Petit-Saut dam, French Guiana - Emb289 P1 | ecosystem: Host-associated > Arthropoda: Insects > Digestive system > Gut ...
CTTTTTTTATTTAATAGAACAACACTCCAAGTTTTTGTTACATACCTTACAGGTGCTCTATATGTGCACCCTTTGTGATTCTACAAACATTAACACGATAATCGCGTTCGTTCCAGTCTGTTTGTAGCATGTCAGCGGTGATGGTTTCAATGGAGGTTCTGATTCGTACCTTCAGTTCCGGGATCCTTGCGGGAAGAGGAGGGACATAAACGTGATCCTTGACGTAACCCCATAGAAAGAAATCACATGGGGTTGCATCTGGAGAACGAGGTGGCAAGTTGTTAACACCCCGACAATCATTTCGAATAACCCTGTATTTAAATTTAACCTGTTCTTATCTTATCAAAACATGTCCATCTAACTGCAGACTTTGTGTTTTGAGTATTTTCCAACATTTTTCCTTTTTTTAATATGAAAATGTTTACAAAAATGTAAATATTTTTTTCTAAGAAAGTATAATTTGGAAGAAGTCTAAATTCAAGCGGCTCTGGCTTCATAGACAGACCTATGCCAAACTTAAAAGAATGGCATGAATCATATAGGCCTACTTAAAAATTAAAACTTCCTCTTCCTCACGTTACAAACTCCGTGTTGCTATATTATATAATTAGTTCTGAATTAAGATTTATTGGTCACCGTGTACCATATTTTTATGGCATAATGTTACTGAGCTGAAATCTAAGGGACGTTTCGTGTTTTGCCACAAAATATTTAATCTTAATATTCGGGCTAATACCTCGAAATTCTGAATATTTGCATCTTCAACCATGAAGACGGTGGCATCACGTTCCTCCGAAACCTTTATGTCGAAATATAAGCCTACGTCGATTCAGACGATAGAAAGCCATAAACGACAATACTTAAATATATATTTTATGAATTATGATGTTTAATGTGTGATGCAGCGGTGATATACCAACGCAATGATGTAGGCTTTTTTCGTGTTAAATGTGGGAACTAGCATAGAAATTACGTGTAATGGTGACGTCTGTTCTGTAACTATCGTGAACCAGAAAGCGGTCGAATTATAAACTGATGTTCCTAAGCTTACAGCGTCGTTATTTACATATTTATTGGCAGGGAGCATGAGCTCTATAATCTCGCTGGCGGGCTGGACAGTTAGTTGCCAGACGAAATGAAGCCTCCATTTGAAATGTATGTTATCAGTAACGTACGAGTTGATGAAGCATAGTATTGCTATAGTCGAGGCTTGGTTATCTTGGTATCCTGTTTCCTGTTGGGACAGTAGAAACGCTGCACACTATAAACTGAATAACTTGAAAAGTTAATAGCGTGTAGGTCGTTGAGAATATTTCGTACTTATACGCAATCTGAATGTCCCTCGTCATTTAAATTTTATATACATGGGTCCGTGCATCGTGAATCGAATTTAATAACTGTCCAACAAGATGCGACTTATTCAGTTTATTAAATATCTGTAGGCAGCTGTGCATGTTTCGGGTGTTGACACCAATCATCAGGAGCTGGTACAGCTGTAATTACAGCTTCTGGTATTGATTAACCGGATCTACTACCATCCGCTCTCGTTGTTGAGTTGGAACTGATTCATGTGTATTGTACGATACACATGAATCAGAAACTATAAGTACATTTGTACGAGTTCCAGATAATGGGTGTCATTACCCGAAACATGTAGAGCTGCTTAAAGAAATGTAATTGATTAAACGGATCTACTACCATCCGCTCTCGTTGTTGAGTTGGAACTGATTCATGTGTATCGTACGGTACGTGTACCGTACGATACACATGAATCAGAAGCTATAATTACAGTTGTACGAGCTCCAGATAATGGGTGTCAATACCCGAAACATGTAGAGCTGCGTACAGAAATGTAATTGATTAACCGGATCTACTACCATCCGCTCTCGTTGTTGAGTTGAAACTGATTCATTTGTATCGTACGGTACACATGAATCAGTTCCAACTCAACAACGAGAGCGGATGGTAGTAGATCCGGTTAATCAATACCAGAAGCTGTAATTACAGCTGTACCAGCTCCTGATGATGTGTGTCAACACTCGAAACATGTACAGCTGCCTACAGAAATGTAATAAACTGAATAAGTCGCATCTTGTTGGACAGTTATTAAAGTCCCTCATCATGTTCATTAAAGTCTGGAATTTTACTTCACCATGAACCAATTCAACACTTTAGATCCAATTTCTTGAAAATTTATGTTTATATTACATCCCATTTTATGCCCAAGATACCGAACATGCTGTACCTTACGTCGTTTCGGACCATACTTTTGCAGGAATAGACACTTTTTCGTCCAGATTTCCTATATTTCTCGCCTAAATAATTCTCAATGACATGGACAAATAAACTATATTTTTGTAAACAAAAAAATTCTCCAGATACTTAAATTTGTCAGTCGCCATGCCACTGTCTCTTCTAGGTCTAAATTTCCTCGCAGCCACTTTGTCGCTGTGAACTCTCACTACAAACCAATATTAAGGCAACAACAAGTATAATTTACCTCATTCTGCTTAATAACCTTGCTTTGTAAGCAACACAAAAGTTTCTATTGCAACGTTAAAGCACTGAAATACCCTTCAGCCTTGCTACAGTTATGGTTATCGGTAATGTGATCAATATGAGGCATGGACATTTATAGCTCATCTCTAAATCACAGAACGTTTCTTTCGAGTGTTTCCGAGTTATTTTCGCTATTTTTTTTTTACTAATTTGTAAATAATTTCCTACAAATATTGAACATTAATGACAGCAATTTGGTAGCCTTTGTTGAGGCTGATACAGGATGTTTGATAAATGAAGTTGGTACAGGGAGGTTGGTACAGTGTGGTTGATACAGGATGGTCGATAAGGGTGGTTGATACAGGGTGGTTAATACAGTGTGGTTGATAAAGGGTGGTTGATACATGGTGTTTGATACAGGGAGGTTGATACAGGGTGGTTGATAAAGGGTGGTTGATACATGGTGTTTGATACAGGGAGGTTGATACAGGGTGGTTAATACATTGTGGTTGATAAAGGGTGGTTGATACATGGTGTTTGATACAGGGAGGTTGATAAGGGTGGTTAATACAGTGTGGTTGATAAAGGGTGGTTGATACATGGTGTTTGATACAGGGAGGTTGATACAGGGTGGCTGATATAGTGTGGTTGATGAAGGGTGGTTGATACAGTGTGGTTGATGAAGGGTGGTTGATACTGGTAATAAATAGAAGTCCGTATTTATTTTATTTAATTATTCGGATTGGTATTGAGACAACTGATTTGAGGAACTCTTCTCTATGCAAAAGTCTTTGCGCGTGAACATAACATTGTTTTTATATTAAATTTCATGCTACACATTCGAAAAATTATAAGTCCAACAATTCCCCTTAGTTAAATAGGTTCTGACATTTGGCACACAATGTGGAAATAAGTGTTAAAGTTCGAATCATCAGGGACAAAAGCAAGAGAGCTGAATATTATTAATAAAAGAAATCAACATTTCACCTGACCACAAACTAATTTAAACTGATCCCACCCCAACAGACACTGGCTCTAAACTAACCTTGTTAGCGCAGTTTCCTCCCATCCCCCAAGTCCCCAAAGAAGCTATTCGTATAACACTGAATTTAATCTTAAGCTTCTGTAAGTATCACACCACTAAGACAACAGTGGAGTGCAGTTATTATTCATGTTGTCTTGACTCCTGTATATAGATGGAGAAACATGTTCAGCACCAAGACAATTTAGGTAACAGGACAGCATTATATCGTGTAAAACAGTGTTTCTCAACATTTGTGAGGACGCGGTCCGTAAATTCTTTGTCATAACACGTTGGCCCGGTCAAAACAAATTTACTCGTTAGTATCTTTCCAATTTTTTTTAAGTTCATACATTAAACTAACATAAGTATTAATAATTAATTACGGCATAATCATAAAGAGTATTAGTACAATTATGTTTAGGGTGTGGCATGTTGACAAATATAAAATTACATATAAATTAGTTATCAAATCCAGGAGAATCTCTCACGGCCCGGTAAAATTGATGCCAGGGCCCTATACCGGGCCGCGGCCCGGCGGTTGAGAAACACTGGTGTAAAGGAATGTCCCCCCCCCCCACCCACGTTAACTTTTGGATAGATGGCTGTGTTAAGTGTTACTTTACTGTATATTCTAATGATTCATTTCTATTCTTCTCAGTAGTTTGATTGTGTATTCTTCTTTTTCTTTTTTTGTTTAAGAGCTTGGGCACTACTGGCCAACGGTGCCTCCGGAATTCACATTTTACTGTCGGTATATGCAGGAATGCCAACTGGTTTTTTTTTTCTCTACAGCAAGATATTACTCATTAATGTTTTGATGGGAATAAGGAGATTGCTATAAATGTGGTTATAAATCGAAAATTAGATCTTTAAGGAGAAAACGTAGCCAATTTTGAATGCTTTCACAAAATTGTGAAAAACGACTATAGGTTTCACTACGTCTCTGTTTCTCTTCGTCCGTCTGTCTGTATCATTGTCTGCACGGAATATCTCGGCTCCCACTGGAGGGATTTTCATGAAATTTGATATTGTAAGTCTTTTTTCTAAATTCCTTCAGGAAAATTCAGGCGTCATTCAATTTTGACAAGTATAATGGGTACTTTACGAGAAAACCTGTGCATATTTGTGATAATGTACCGCTGAATTATCCTTAAAATGAACAATGTTACAAACTAGGAGAGAAAATAAATCCCACATTATACTTACTCCATGGTGCAGAGTCCTTCTTGAGAAGCTAACTGGTTTGCAGCTACTCAAGAAATTCCCCGCATTTCATGGAACCCGAAGGTTCCTTACCCCACTCACCAGCGTCCGCCACCCGTCTCTATCCTGGGCTGGCCAATCCAGTCCATATACCCACATCCCACTTGCTTGAGATCCATCTTAATATTATCCACACATCTATGCCTAAATCCCACATTATATGCTCAATAAATTTGTCCCGAATGTCGTGCCCTTTATGAGATAATGTGGAAAATTCCGGTACAGCCAAATAGACCAAAGATGATAATACGAAGCGAAAAAAATGTGATTTGATGATGTGTAACTAAGGAACGGCTAGACACACACACACACACACACACACACACACACAAACATACACACTAACAAACACACTCAAAATATTTATTATTTATTCCTTTTCCACAGAAATATTGTTTACGCGATGGCGTCTCAATTTTGTAAAATTGTGCTGCACTGCCGGTCTTTTTTCGTGAAGACTCAGATCGTACGGCTTAAAGAACACAAATTTTCCTCCTATAAGAACCAGTAATTTAATGCTGCATAGTGAAATCATTTCTGTTATGAGATCAAAACAAAACACTGAAAAGCATATTTAGGAAGAAGATATAAATATTTCATTTTTAAGCTCATGTTTCCGTGCATCATAATTCAATATCAAACAAAAATCCAAACAGATGCAACGGTAGGCAGTCTGATCTATTTTACTATGGTATCACTCTATATATTTCGGGTGTCAACGCACCCAACATCATGAGTATCAAAAATTTTAACCGCAGCATCCGGTACATGTCATAATATCGGTACAGGTCATAAAATTGGTACAGCTACTTCCATCATTAGAAGTACTACAAATTGTAAGCGCAGCTTCCGGTATATGCCATAATATCGGTACAAGTCATTATATTGGTACAGATCCTTCCAAAGTCAGGAATACTAAAAACTATAACCGCAGCCTCCGGTATATGTCATAAGATCGGTACAGGTCATAATATTGGTACTGCTACTTCCATTAAAACGAGTACTAAAAACTGTAGCCGCAGCCTTTGCTACATGTCATAACATCGGTACAAGTAATTATATTGGTACAGCTCCTTCCAAAGTCAGGAATACTAAAAACTATAATCGCAGCCTCCGGTACATATCACAATAACGGTACAGGTCATAATATTGGTATAGTCCCTTCCAACATCAGGAAAAATAAAAACTATAACCGCAGCCTCCAGTACATGTCATAAGATCGGTACAAGTCATAATATTGGTATAGTCCCTTCCAAAATCAGTAAAAATAAAAACTATAACCGCAGCCTCCGGCACATGTCATAAGATCGGTACAAGTCATAATATTGGTACAGCTACTTCCATTACAAGGAGTACTAAAAACTGTAACCGCAGCCTTTGGTACATGTCATAATACCGGTACAAGTCATTAAATTGGTACAGCTCCTTCCAAAGTCAGGAGTAATAAAAATTGTAAACGCAGCCCCCGGTACATGTCATGGTGTCGGTACAAGTCATAATATCGGTACAGCACCTTCCATCATCTAAAGTATTAAAAATTGTAAACACAGCCTCCGGTACAGGTCATAAAGTCGGTACAGTTCATAATATTGGTACAGCTCCTTCCATCATTAGGAGTACTAAAAACTATAACCGCAGAATTTGGTACATGTCGTAAGATCGGTACAAGTCATTATATTGGTACAGCTCCTTCCAAAATCAGGAGTAATAAAAGCTGTAAACGCAGCCGCCGGTATATGTCATAATATCGGTATGAGTCATAATAACGGTACAGCTCCTTCCATAATCAGGAGTAATAAAAACTGTAAACGCAGCCTCCGGGATATATCATAATATCGGTACACGGCATAATATTGGTACAGCTACTTCCTTTTCAGGACTACTATAAACTGTTACCGCAGTCCCCGGTAAATGTCATAATATCGGTAAAGGTTATAATATTGGTACAGCTAATTCCAAAACCAGGAATAATAAAAAATTGTAAACGCAACCCTCGGTATATGTCATAAAATCGGTACAGCTACATCCAACATCAGGAGTACTAAAAAGTGTAACCGCAGCCTCCGGTACATGTAATAATATCGGTACAGTTCATAATATCGGTACAGCTACTTCCATCATTAGGAGTACTAAAAAGTGTAACCGCAGCTTCCGGTACAAGAAATAAAATATCGGCACAGTTCATAATATCGGTACAGCTACTTCCATCATGAGAAGTACCAAAAACTGTAACCGCAGCCTCCGGTACATGTCATAATATCGGTACAAGTCATAATATCGGTACAGCTACTTCCAACGTCAGAAGTACTTTAAACAGTAAACGCAGCCTCTGGTATATGTCATATTATCGGTACAAGTCATAATATCAGTACAGCTACTTCCATCATCAGAAGTACTAAAATCTGTAAACGCAACCTCCGGTACATCTCGTAATATCGGTACAAATAATAATATTGTTACAGCTACTTAGATCATCAGAAGTACTAAAAGTGTAAACGCAGCCTACAGTACATGTCATAATACCGGTACAGGTCATAATATTAGAACAGATACTTCCTTCATCAGGAGTACAAAAAATGTAACCGCAGCTTCAGGTAAATGTCATAATATCGGTACAGATACTTCCACCATCAGGTGTACCAAAAAATGTAACCGCAGCTTCCGGTACATGTCATAATGTCGGTACAGTTCAAAATATCGATACAGTTCGTTCCATCATCAGAAGTACTGAAAAGTGTAACCGCAGCCTCCGGTATATGTCATAATATCGGTACAGCTACTTCGAACATAAGGTGTACTAAAAATGTAACCGCAGCTTCCGGTACATATTATAATATCGGTACAGTTCATAATATCTGTACAGCTACATCCATCTTCAAAAGTACTAAAAAGTGTAACCGCAGCCCCCGGTACATGTCATAATATCGGTACAGATACTTCCATCATCAGGTGTACTAAAAAATTAACCGCAGCTTACGGTACATGTCACAATAATGGTAGAGTTCATAATATCGGAACAGCTACTTCCATCAACAGGTGTACTAAAAAAAGTAACCGCAGCTTACGGTACATGTAATAATAATGGTAGAGTTCACAATATCTGTACAGCTACTTCCATTTTTAGGAGTACTAAAAAGTGTAACCGCAGCCTCCGGTAAATGTCACAATATCGGTACAGCTTCTTCCATCATCAGGAGCCTTAAAAAACGTAAACGCAGCTTCCGGTACATGTCATAATATCGGTACAGCTACTTCCATCGTCAGGTGTACTAAAAATGTAACCGCAGCTTCCGGTATATGTCATAATATCGGTACAGTTCATGATATCGGTACAGCTACTTCCATCATCAGGTGTACTAAAATGTGTAACCGCAGTTTCCGGTACAGGTTAAATATCGGTACAGTTCATAATTTCGGTACACCTCCTTCCTTCATCAGGAGTACTAAAAAGTGTATCCGCAGCCCCAGGTATAAGTCATAATATCGGTACAGATTCTTCCATCATCAGAAGTACTAAAAAATATAACCGTAGCCCGCGGTAAATGTCAGAATATCGGTACAGGTCATAATATTTGTACAACTAATACCATTTCAGGAGTACTAAAAATTGTAACAGCAACCTCCGGTATATGTCATAATATCGGTACAGCTTATAATGTTGGTACAGCTAATTCCAAATTCAGGAGTAATAAGAAATGTAAACGCAGCCCCAGGTACATATCATAATATCGGTACAGCTACTTCCATTACGAGGAGTACTAAAAAGTAACCGCAGCTTCCGGTACATGTCATAATATCGGTACACGTCATAATATTAGCACAGTTTTTCCATCATCAGAAGTAATAAAAACTGTAACCGCATCCTCCCTTACAGGTCATAATATCGGTACAGCTAATTCCATCTTCAGCATTACTAAAAACTGTAACCGCATCCTCCGTTACAAGTCATGTTTTCGGTACAGCTGCTTCCATTATCAGTGGTAATGAAAACGGTAAACGTATCCTCCGTTACAGGTCATACTATCGTTACAGCTCCTTCCATCAGGAGAAGTACTAAAAACTGTAATCGCATCCTCCGTTACAGGTCACAATATCGGTACAGCTACTTCCATCTTCAGGAGTACTAAAAACTGTAACCACAGGCTGCAATACATGTCATAATATCGGTACAGCTACTTCCATCATCAGGAGTAACCGCAGCTTCCGGTACATGTCATAATAACGGTACAGGTCATAATTACGGTAAAGTTCATAATATCGGTACAGCTACTTCCATCATCAGGAGTAACCGCAGCTTCCGGTACATGTCATAATAACGGTACAGGTCATAATTACGGTAAAGTTCATAATATCGGTACAGCTACTTCCATTATCAGAAGTACTAAAAATTTTAACCGCAGCCTCCGATACATGTCATACTATCGGTACGGGTCATAATATTTGTACAGCTCCTTCCATCGTCAGGAGTACAAAAATGTAACCGCAGCTTCCGTTACAGTCATAATATCCATAAAGTTACTTCCATCTTCAGGAGTACTATAAACTGTAACCGCATCCCCCGTTACATATCATAATATCGGTACAGGTCATAATATCGGTACAGCTACTTCCATCATCAACATTACTAAATAATGTAACCGCAGATTCCGGTACATGTTAAATATCGGTACAGTTCAGAATTTCGGTACAGTTCCTTCCATCATCAGGAATACTAAAAAGTGTAACCGCAGCCCGCGGGAAATATCATATTATCGGTACGGGTCATAATATTTGTACAGCTAATACCATTTCAGGAGTACTAAAAATTGTAACTGAAAACTCCGGTACATGTCATAATATCGGTACAGCTTATAATGTTGGTACAGCTAATTCCAAGTTCAGGAGTAATAAAAATTGTAAACGCAGCCCCCGGTACATATTATAATATCGGTACAGCTACTTCCATTACGAAGAGTACTAAAAAGTAACCGTAGTTTCCGGTACATGTCATAATATCGGTACAAGTCATAATATTGGCACAGTTCTTCCATCATCAGAAGTAATAAAATCTGTAACCGCATCCTCCGTTACAGGTCATAATATCGGTACATGTCATAATATTTGTACAGCTAATTCCATCTTCAGAACTACTAAAAACAATAACCGCATCCTCCGTCACAAGTCATAATATCGGTACAGCAACTTCCATCTTCAGGAGTACTTAAAAGTGTAACCACAGCCTCCAGTACATTTCATAATATCGGTACAAGTCATAATATCGGTACAGCAACTTCCATCTTCAGGATTACTAAAAACTGTAACCGCTTCCTCCGTTACAAGTCATGTTTTCGGTACAGCTTCTTCCATCATCAGTAGTAATAAAACTGTAACCGCATCCTCCGTTACAGGTCACAATATCGGTACAGCTACTTCCATCTTCAGGAGTACTTAAAAGTGTAACCACAGCCTCCGGTTCATGTCATAATATCGGTACAAGTCATAATATTGATACAGCTACTTCCATCTTCAGGATTACCAAAAAATGTAACCGCAGCCTCCGGTATAGTTCATAATATCGGTACATGTCATAATATCGGTACAGCTCCTTCCGTCATCAGGATTACTTAAAACTCTAACCGCATTCCCCGGTCCATTTCATAATATCGGTACAGGTCATAATATTGGTACAGCTACTTCCATAATCAAGAGTACTAAAAATTGTAGCCGCAGCCTCCGGTATAGTTCATAGTATCTGTAGAGCTTCTTCCATCATCAGGAGTACTAAAAACTGTTACCGCATCCTCCGTTACATGTCATAATATCGTTAGAGCTACTTCCATTTTCAGGAGTACTAAAACAGTAACCGCAGCCTCCGGTACATATCATAATATCGGCATAGGACATAATATTTTTACAGCTACTTCCATCATCAGGAATACTAAAGACTGTAAACGCATCCTCCGTTACAGATCATAATATCGGTTCAGCGTGTTCTATCATCAGGATTCCTAAAAGCTGTAACCGCAGCCTCCGGTATATGTCATAATATCGGTACAGTTCATAATTTCGGTACATCTCCTTCCATCATCAGGATTATAAAAAATGTAACCGCAGCGTCCGGTACATGTCATAATATCGGTACAGTTCATTATATCGGTACAGCTACTCCCATCATCAGGAGTAAAAAAACTGTGACCGCAGTCTCGGGTACGTATCATAAATATCGGTACAGGTCATAATATTGGTACAGCTACTTCCATCTTCAAGAGTACTAAAAACTGTAACTGCAGCCTCCGGTATATTTCATAATATCGGTACATGTAATAATATCAGTACAGTTACTTCCATCATCAGGAATACTAAGAACTGTAAACGTAGCCTCCGATACATTTCATAATATCGGTACAGGTCATAATATTGTTACAGCTACTTCTATCATCAGGAATACTAAAGACTGTAACCGCATCCTCCCGTACAGTTCATAATATCGGTACAGCGGCTTCTATCTTCAGGAGTCTTAGAAGCTGTAACCGCAGCCTCCGGTACATGTCATAATATCGGTACAGCTCATTTTACGGTACAGCTACTCCCATCATCAGGAGTACAAAAACTGTAACCGCAGCCTCGGGTACATATCATAATATCGGTACATGTCATAATATTTTTACATCTACTTCCATCATCAGGAGTATTAAAACCTGTACCCCAAGCCTCCGGTACAGTTCATAATATCGGTACAGCTTCTTCCATCATCGGGAGTACTAAAATCTCTAACCGCAGCCTCCGTTATATGTCATAATATCGTTACAGTTCATAATGTCAGTACAGCTACCTCCATCATCAGGAGTAGTAAAAACTTTAACCGCATCCTCCGGTACATTTCATAATATTGTTACATGTCATAATATTGGTACAGCTACTTCCCTCCAACGTGGCCATTTCGGCCACTTTGGTGGGAAGTAGCTGTACCGATATTATGTCTTGTACCGGATTTTGCGCTTACAGTTTTTAATACTCTTGATTATGGGTTCTCTGACATCCAAAACCTGTAGAGTGTTTCTTGGTTAAAATAAATCTGATCGCATAGTGTTGCATCTGGTTGGGTTTCAATTTAGTATAATTTTTTCGTATTGGACTCTGTGATGTACAAATAACTAAGTGTTCGGCTTTAAAATGTTCAGTGTAACAAATTTTCTTACTTTTGAACTATGTTCAGAAATATTCCCTTAAGGAGAATTCAGTTATATTTTGTGTAGAAAAAGAGGTTTTCGCAAATATAAGAACATAATCCTACCTGAAGCGACTTTACTCCACGTGCAATACCCGCGAGTAAGGCAGGATTTTATTTCCCCAACACATGTCCCCCGTAGAACTGAACGAAACCTTCCGCAACTTTACTGTTCCTTGTTCTTCCATGTACTATTTGCGACAAAAATCTTGTAGCTGTTAAAAAGTCCGTTCTTTATTTTCACATTTTCTCTGTACCGAAAATATTACCAGTACCTGAGTCCCTCTCTTTCCCAAAAAAGAAGGTAAAACAGTTCCGTTACAGGCCTGGACAAGCCCAGAGGGTTCTTAGGAAGTTAAGGTTCCCAAATTTCATGACAACGGCACAGGATTGTGGTAGGTTGTCAGCTTTACGCACCGACCGTCTTTACCCCCAGGTAATGCTCCTGGTACTCATTTCTGTTAGAGGCTGAATCAACCCCAGGGCCATAGTGCGATCGGAAGATTTTTGTCAATGAAAAATTCCAATGACACCAGCTGGGATCGAACCGGCTACCTTCCGATTTGTAACACAGCACCTTAACCACTGTGCTACCGCGGCCCCCCTACCTAACACAATACGCAACCGTATTCGTTTTTACCCTCCACATGGAAGAAACACATTTCTCAAAATTTTTGGTATCCATCCGAAAACCTGCACTCTGTCGTAACACAGAGGACTGTATATTGGATATATATATACCGCCAAGAGCCTCTTGCAGCTTACATTCATTCAGTAGTCCTGTAATCTTTTATTTTACGATTTCCTATCGTAAATGATTTCTATCTCAATATATGAACACGGTGATATTTAAAATTACTGGCGTCACTCTAACGTCCAAAAAATATTTCCCGGAGCTCAATTTGCGAGGTAAACTGCTTCAGTGTTCACACTGGGCACCTCACAGGCATATTTAATGAATGTGAAACTAACGTCACAGCTCAAATTTAGCATTTTCGAAAGGTCAAGCAAAAAAATGCCTCGCTTATCAGTTCTGAAGTCCAAAAAGAACATCATAGCCTTGTCTGTTGAATCTGCTTTTGAAATATGTACATTGCGCTGTGTCAGGTCGTAAGTGTAATGGAGGGCGGTCACGCGGTTATCTGCTCAGAGCATACAACACTGGAAAGTCAACATAACGATCATAAATGCAAGTTTTATGTACAAAGTTTAAATTATTTTCCGATGTGATTCCTGTAGTCTTTCGAATCATCTGCCCTAAAGTTAATAACTCTGAATTTATTCCGCAAAATATATTTATGACTTTTCGTATCATTTAATAATATTTATTTACTGCAATTGGGTTGCTACCCGGTGGCAGTGGTTATTTTACATATAAACAAAACATGAAATGGGTTACTACTAAATTTAAGTCGGGAGGGCTACATGAGAAGCATGTAGTGGCAACTTGGAATCTTGGGAACCATCTCAGCATTTGCTTTTAGGCACAGGGAAACCA
>Ga0123355_10011811_pt1 | contig 13491 bp, 3 predicted proteins | sample TergutEmb28metaG_3_FD_89872 | JGI IMG/M metagenome (GOLD analysis project Ga0123355, IMG submission 89872) | Embiratermes neotenicus P1 segment gut microbial communities from Petit-Saut dam, French Guiana - Emb289 P1 | ecosystem: Host-associated > Arthropoda: Insects > Digestive system > Gut ...
CTTACCCCCTTGCAGTATGCGTTATATCCTGCTGCTGTTCACCCGCCTCACTAGTGTCAGTGAAGGAGACTAGGTCATATAGTGGGTTGTGGTCAGGCCTTTGCTGTTCAGTGATTAGTCTGATGATGGTCGATATATGACCGAAACATGTTGGAGTTAGTAATTTTATAACATTTTATATTGTTTTAACGAATGTATAATAAAATTAAGTGCAATAAGCTGGCTAATTGGTATAATTACAGAACATAGTTCAGCAAACAAATGCGGAACGCCCCTCGCGCAACTATGGTACGAGGCTTCTACTACTTATTCAAAACCTCGATGTTAGTCTAAGTCATAAACAAGATGCAAAAGTAGCAGAAGCTCTACGAAACCTTGGTAGAGATCAGAAATGTTTCGTTGTAAAACCCATCAATTTTCCGTTGGTTTTGTTGTTGCCGTAACGCTGCGGGTCGAGTTACATCAGTTGTTTACTGAAGCTTGGCAGACACAGACTTGGCGCAGATGTCAAAACATCTCTCAAGACAGTTTGTTTGCCGGTGAGTAAAGAATATAACGCAGCAGTAAGCTACCAAGCACCCACGATTTAGAGTTCAGGTGACCGTGCATCGTGATAAATTCGTATAATAAAAGCAACTAGATGCACTAATTTCTCAAATTTATTTTGGAATACAATACTACATGTTTCGCACAGTTCCTCTGTCCATCATCAGGAGTTTTTCGCTGTACACACAGCAATGGTACATGTCGTACAGGTTTGCTAACACCTTGCGAGCAGGATCAGGATGCAACGTACTGATCCTCCTCGCAAGCTGTCAGCAAACCTGTATGACATATAACATCGCTGTGTGTATAGTGAAAAACTCCAGATGATGGACAGAGAAACTGTCCGAAACATGTAGAGATTTATTCCAAAATGAATTTGAGAAGTTAATGCATCTAGTTGGTTTTATTTTAAGAACCCACAATTTACTTAGGAAAACTTGTGTTTCCCGTCTCACATTTTGCCTTCTTCAAACCAGCCTATTTCTCGGTACTATATGTATTAAAATCGGACACGACCCTTATAATGAAATAATGCACAGTTCAGTGAATAAGCGCATCGTCAGGTGTCTCATTGTTTAATGGATCCAAAGTGTCAGAGCAAGAAAGATGCCCGAATTTAATTTTTGGTGTCCGTATCAGTGTCGCCAGTGTCGATGATGTTGCTGTCGATGTCAATGCCGGTATTTAAGGAGGTAAATTAAATACTGTGAACTAAGCGTTTTAACTTCCGTACTGTTCATCTTATCACTCTAACTGCTCTAGCACTTAGCCCTTAAGTAATTATTATCTTGCTTTTAAGCTTTCGCCTTGTTCTAAATGTAATTTATTCCTTTTTGGGTAATTCCCCGGCGTCTGAGTTCTAATTACCGACGTTTCGGAACTCACTATCGGTTCCATCTTCATAGGCAGATGAATGAAGTATCAATTCATTCACCTGCCTATGAAGATGGAACCGATAGTGAGTTCCGAAACGTCGGCAATTAGAACTCAGACGCCGGGGAATTACCCAAAAAGGAATAAATTATAATTATTAGGTGCTTGATTTTCAGTTTAGGAGTCTTTGACATTCTGCAGCCTGTAAAAACTAATTCCTTTCGTCTAAAGTCCACAGGCATGCAATCCTACAATGCACATTCTAACGTCACGTGTACACGTGCAAAGGAATTGCACATAGTCACGTAATTCCGTGTAGAACGATGAAGATTCCAGTGACATTAAGAACGGCATTCAAGGACACGGACGGGTCTGTGAAACAGAAAAGCAAATTATATGAATGAAATATAAAAAGAAATGCAATTTCTTGATAAGAGCAGTAGGACTACCTTGTGGTTGTTGTAGTCTGTTCAGGCCAATTTGCATTTATGCTTCCTTTTAACTCCAAATGTCGGATATTTCCTGCCATAAATGAGGGATATTTTGCGATGAGTCATTTCTATCCTTGTAGAGTGCGCTACGAATGTTCTGTAGGATTGATTCCAGTAGACAGTGTCAGAAATAAACAGTGGTTCTTGACAGGCCAGAGGGCCTACTGCGCGGAACATTGTGCGGCACAATGCAGGCCACATGTCTCTCGTGTGTGTAAATAATATTGGCTTTTCTTGATATTAGCTACTTGTCAGCCAAAATAACTGAGAGCGATAGACATGTAGAATGCAGATGGAGTTCACATTTAATCGTCGAAGAAGGCCATTTTTGTGACGTAGAAAAATGTAGGAGGTTAACAGAAGTGTAACAATGAAGTTTAGAGGAACAGTGTGCGAGGTTGCGGATCAAATTTGTGTGGTTAACGACAGGGTTCAGAGGCGAAGAGCTTTGTGAGCACGGTGATGAAAGTTTGGGTTTCCTAACAATAGGGGGATTTCTAAACTTTGCGTGAAAATCGGTTTTGCAAGAAGAACTGTTCTGCATGGAGTTAGTTAGCTAATTGTTGTTATAACAGATTCTTATAACAAAACTATATAGATGCATTCATTTCTCAAATTTATTTTTGGAATAAAACTCTACATGTGTCATACAGGTTTGCTGCCAGCAAGCTGTCAGCAAACCTGTACGACATATACCATTGCTGTGTTTACAGTGAAAAACTCCTGATGATGTACAGAGGAATTGTCCGAAACGTATAGAGTTTTATTCCAAAAATAAATTTGAGAAATTAGTGCATCTGTTTGGTTTTATTATAAGAATTTATCACGAGGCAAGGTCTCCTGAACGTCACATTTGGCTAATTGTATTTGTTGCATCCAGGAGATACTGCGTGCAACGATATGCTGCACAGAGAGAAATAGCACGTTCCGTCCTGATCCTGCTCGCATGCTGTTAGCAAAACCACTATGACATATACCATTGTTGTGTGTACAGTGAAAAACTCCTGATGATTGACAGAAGAACTGTCCGAAATATGTAGAGTTTCATTCCAATAATAAATTAGAGAAATTGGTGCATCTAGTTGGTTTTATTATAAGGATAAACATTTACCCTCTGTCAGGTTACAAAAAGTGATAAGTTTGAAATTTATTATGGCGATTCAGTACAACTATAATTGTAAGTTCTTTTTATGACATGTGTATATCACCTCCACAATTGAAAACATGGCGGAGAAGAGAAATATTAACTTTATTTCAGACCAATTTATCTAGCACAATGACTGTGTTGAAATACTAAACCATAGCTCATTATAGTATATGAATAGCTATTTATCAGAAAATATAATAATAGTAGCAATCTGTATTTATTTACAGTTACAAGCAATAGCAAATCCATTCGTCATTATTGGAATATGTGATCAGATGCACAGAGCCCAGCATGCTATCCCATGTTCTCCATCATACTACTTCATTGTAACACACTAAACAATACATCTGAATAGGATACGGACATCGTAATATCGGTAGTTCCAGTGCTGATGAACTGTAACTGTGAGTAGTTATAATGACTGACACTCTTCATGTTCTCTTTGTGTTCTACCTAAAATGTGCATGAAAGGGTAGAGGGGAATGCACTACATTGGGGTGAATGCATGTCTTAAATGTCCAGTCCCACTTAAAGAAGCTGCATAGCAGTAATTTATTAATAATATTATGTCGATATGACATGCTGTGTCTATGAAATATACCCAATTGATGTGAATCATATTACTGTTAATATTCTCTCTTATGAGGTTACCAGGCCAGCGCACTGTTGTAAATGTCGCCATCATGTCTTACAGTAAAAATAATTGACCACCCTTGCTCTAAATCCACGAACGTACCGGAGAAATCTGACCTCTTTTCAGATGAATTATAAAATCAACAAAGCCTATTATTATATTTATGGCCTGAATATAAAAAATGGCTACAATTCAAGGGAACGCATATATCGGACGTTGTTTTAAATGTTAGTATATCTCGCATTTAAATTTCACAAGATAATAACGACTGGTCGACTTATATTTTGACTTCTGGAGAACACGATGATGTGGGAAGAAGTAAAACATTAAATATCAGGGAACACTGATTAATATCCTCATTTAACGTCATGTAAAAATGACACGGATAGCAGTTGAATTCTTCTTGCGGCTAGAAATGTCTCCTTGTCACAGAACGATTCCTTCTTTATCCAAAGAACAGTTAATATGAATCTTATTGTAGCACCTTGCATTTTCGTAGAATCACTTCAATTTATCAACCAACGAATGCACATATAATTTCACATAAAACGCTTTTAAAACATTTTAAAACACTTTAAAACACTCCGACATGTTTCGATCTTGTCAGATCGTCATCAGGGAGCTTTGTTCCTTGCTAAAGTTACATTACAGTATCCACAATTCAATTCGTATTTGCAAACGAGGTGTTGTGGCAGCATATCATGTTGTGTCGTACGCGACGCACACCTAGCCACTGCTCCACAACACATTCCCACACAACATGATATGCTGCCACAACACCTCGTTTGCAAATACGAATTGAATTGTGAATATTGTAATATAAATTTAGCAAGGAACAAAGATCCCTGATGATGATCTGACAAGATCGAAACATGTCGGAGTGTTTTAAAGCGTTTTAAAGTGTTTTAAAAGTGTTTTATGTGAAATTATATGTGGATTCGTTGGTTGATAAGTCGAAGTGAGCAGTTAATGTGCTTTAAACAGTTACCTTCTGACTACAGATCTCGCTACAATGTATTCTAAGCAGGCTGCTGTCTATTTAGTACGTAAAGAGTAATAACAGAACACAGAGTCCGGGATAAGAAACTAAAAAGACATCAACAACAGCTGTTAACAAGTGGCTGGATAGGATTTCTTGGATGTACCGGGGTGTAGAGTAGAGAAATCGTGGCATCCTCGCAAAGTTCGTTCTGGAAGCAAAAGTGGCTTAATGTTCAACGAAAACGATGGCGAGGAAATGTAACTGAAAATGATTGCAGTGAAGTACTGTAATTCGTAATTATGTTCAAACAAATTTAAGACGTATTTTCTTGGTTCAGAACAATTTAAGCAGTTAAAAAAATGTTGTTTATTTTTAATGGTTCTTTTTGCGAATGTATAGAAGGGGGGGGGGGGTATTGTTGTCACGCCGATTAACGTTACAATGCAATTTTTATGTTTTTAATTATCATCTTTATAGGTCTGTTTAATGATGAGCGTTTTGGTAACATGTGAGATGAAGTGGAACGATATATATATATATATAGAGAGAGAGAGAGAGAGAGAGAGAGAGAGAGGGATGTTTTTTAAATTTGATGCATTCAATGTGAATGCTTTGTAATGCATTTGAAAGCAGTCTTACACAGACCGACAAGACCTGTGAGATAGAAATTAGACGAACTTGAATATCGTAAGCCCGCCTGCTTCTATTCCTGCCTTTTCGTACGAAAAAACTTTACAATATTAACTGGAATGTAAATAATTACATATTTCATAACTTCTCTTAAGCGAAAAATTGACGGGTTATGTAAGATTGTGAAAGATTTGATATTTTCACAGTGATACTGAGGAATTTTCCAGTGTTCTGGGAAACGACACCGATAGAATTAGTATTTGTACATCGTTAAACACAGCCTTTTATTGATGAGCACCTTATCACAGTACCCCTAACAACAACTGTTTCTAATTATTCCGTTATCACCAGGCTAATCTGTTAGCTTGATGATGACCAAGTCGAAACGTATGCTCCGAGAGGTGAGGTGACATGTTGTTTATTAATAATAGTGTGTGTTTGACGGTGTAAAGTATTATTTATTAGCACAAATAGTACAACCGGATACCAAATATCAGGAATACCATGTCGATTGTTATGCAACCCTGGAGATGAAAACAGCAAGCTTTTCCGAACCGCTGTTACATTTGTACAAATATATAGTTTTCCCGTTACAGGCCCGATGTGTTCCAGAGGATGGGTACAGGTATAGCTCTACTCTTCCATGACCGCGGCACTACAAGGGGGTGAATGGTCAGCAGCACGCCCTGGCCGCACTTTACCCTCGGGAAAGACCCGGTACCCATTTTACAGGAGGCTGGGTGGGTCCCAGGGCCGGTCTGGACGGGCAGAAAATCTCGTCCCCACCGGAACTCGATCCCGGACCGTCCAGCCCGTAGGCAGTAGCTATACCGACTGAGTCACACGGCCCACTTTGTACAAATATACGTAGCATATATCCCAGAAGACTACAATCATTAAACTGTAGTGTAGCTTCTGTGACACCGTTTTGCGAGACATTAACTCTAGATAGTCCATTCTTGCAGACAGAAAACAGACTATCTTCAAAAGCAAGATTCAGCTCCTGGAAAGAATTCTTCGAATGTTTGTAGGTCCTAGTTAATTAAATACTTTCTTGTACGCCGTGCCGATTAGAGACGGTGACTCGACGTTTCGACTGTCCTTGCACAAAAGCTATGTTGATATGACCGAGGTGACAGTTTCAAAATACAAACATGATTCGCCTGAAGTTATTAAAAAAATGGCTACATATTATAAACACAGTGAAAATTATGTACTTATGAGACTTTTATTTATCAACCTCCATCTTTCTACAATATAAAAACATGAGTATTTAATGTTATGGGTGTGAATCTTGGTTTGTTGCCTAGATGGAAGAATGCAAATTGAGGATGTATGAGACGAGATGTGAAAGGAACTTTCAGACATAAGAGACGCAAATAACGGGGAACTAGAAAGAACTGCATAATGAATCTTACGGCGCAACAATTATATTAGTTGTATTAAATCAAATGTGTTGTGGGCCGTGGAATGTAACAAACAGAGAGAGGAGTGTATACATTCTTGTGTAGAATACAGTACCTGTTTTAATAAGTTCCACGTTCGGTGCGTTAATCAGATGTGAACAATTTTCAAAGAATTCTTAAATGCACTTGGATTTATGGACGTAATTTTAATACACGTTAATCACTGACGTGTTTCAAACTCTCTTGTGGTCATTTTCAGGGTGGTGGGAACAAATATACAAACACATTCGTAATGTGCTAGGTAATAAAATTACATTCTGAAATCCAAGTACTTTTGTTGTTCTTTAAAAGTAGTATGCAGTAGCTGGGTTTTGTTTGGGTGTGAAACTTGGTCGTTGACATTGCGGGAGGAAAGGATGCTGAGGGTGTTAGAGAACATGGTGTTGAGGAGAATACTTGGACCTAGGAGGGACGAGGTAACGGAGGAATGGAGGAGATTGCATAGCGAGGAGCTAAATGATTTATATCCCTCACCCAATATTGTGCGGGTGATAAAATCGAGAAGAATGAGATGGGCTGGACATGTGGCTAGTATGGGCGAGGAGAGGGGGTGTATAGGGTCTTGCTGGGGAAACCGGAGGGAAAGAGACCACTGGGAAGACCTAGGCTTAGATGGGTGGATTATATTAGGATTGATCTCCAGGAGGTGGGATGTGGGTATATGGACTGGATTGGGCTGGCCCAGGATAGAGACGGGTGGCGGACGCTTGTGAGTGCAGTAATGAACCTTCGTTTTCCGTGAAATGTGGGGAATTTCTTGATTAGCTGCAAACCAGTTAGCTTCTCAAGAAGGACTCTGAACTATGGAGTAAGTAAGTAAGTAAGTAAGTATGCAGCAGCTGGAGTTTGATAATGGAATCTCTGTGTGCTGGACAAAGTTGTTATTTTGTGAACAAAACCCGGGAGAGCAGACACGTGTTACCGACATCAACCTTATCAAGACAAGTATTTTCTTCGGAGATTTGAGAATATGTGTTGAAAAAAATTACCTCTTGTAGGAGGAAATTGCTTCATTCATCTAAAGCGTGGAGAAACCCACCCCGAAACACTGATATATTACTAACCGCCTACATGAGGTCATATTTCAGACTAGAGTGCCCTTTACGGCAACACTCGTGACAACCGCAGGAATGGTTTAAGCTTTGTCGTTCGTATGGCCCAACAACATGACAAAATAGATACATCGGACATTACATATAGCGTACAACAGAAAACACAAATTTGTGCCAGCTTTTTATTATCTGAAACTGATGGTGAGAGAGATGCTGTCGCTTGTGTAACACTGTCCTACATCGTGTATTAAGCATCACGATGGAAGTGGACATTTCATGTCGGACCCACTTTTAAAGATTCACAGACGGTCATGGTTACCTCGTCACAATGAAAGCCGAGGACAGATTCTACATAGGATGCAGGTACAGTACAGAAGCTGCTCCACCATTCAAAAGAAAAATAACAGAAATCTGCAGTTATTGTGTTGGTGTATACAGTTGCTTGGAGCTTAATCCACTTTAAAAAAAAAAAAAAACTCTTTCTGCAACTTTTTGTGACGTTCTGCTGACCGTGCATCTCAGTATATTTATCTCAGTAAATAACCAACTTGATGCGCAAAATTTTTGTCTTACAATAAGTTTATTTCATGCCTCTACATGTTTCGAGCACATGTTCTCATCATCACACCTATAGGTGTGATGATACCAGAGGCTGTGTAATGCAATTTTGACCTCCTGATGGTGAGCAAATGTGCTCGAAACATGCAGAGGCATGAAGGGAACTTATTGTAAAACAAGCATTTTGTGCACCAAGTTGGTTAATTACTGAGATAAATAAAAATCTTTCTGCAACATAGATTAAAATACAAAATTTGAGTATTTGTACTAACTTCAACATTGATAAGTGAAAACAAATTTTAAATTACCTTAACACATCATTACAAATAATGAATACTCCATAAATAAAAGTATGAATTTTTTCTTATGTCGTTGCGTATTAGATAATTTTGCAAAGAAATGCCCATTAGTAAAGACACATTTCCTCTATAATCGTATAATGATTTGTATTGTTATCGTAATATTTTCTCTCTCATCCACGAGGCTGGCAATTCTACCTGATAACAACGAAGCAAATTCGTGCTGACACCTGCAGCAACCAAATAAATTCAGCCTTATTGGGCGTTCTCGTGTGAAAGCTCATACCTGTAAATAAAGCGGCATTACTAAGGCTACCCACAAGGTTCCTCTTGTCATTTAGGTCGCTTTTCTTTTGTACGTATTATGGCAGTGAGAGTTTAACGTTCAACGGCCCCACAAGAACCGTGCAAACACAATCATCCGAAACTATACTTAACGCATTAACCTGTTGACTCTAATTCTGAAGCATCTTAGATTTTCTCGGTAACTGACCAACTTAATGCAAAAATTCTTGTTTTATAATAAGTTTATTATATTCCTCTACATGTTTCGAACACTATTGTGCTCATCATCAGGTGGTCAAAATTGTATTATACAGCATCTGGTATCATAATACTCTGTAGGTGGCCGTCAAGTGAAATGTACGTGACGGTCACGTACAGAGTGTGACGATACCAGATGCTGTATAATACAATGTTGACCTCCTGATGATGAGCACAATAGTGCTCGAAACATATAGAGGAATATAATAAACTTATTCTAAAACAAGAATTCGTGCACTTTAATTATCACCAACAAATGTACTTATATGAAATTTCACATTAAAACACTTAAAATCGCTCCGACATGTTTCGATCTTAAGATAATCCTCAGGGAGCTACGTTGTTCCTTGCTAAAGTCATTTTAAAAACGTTCACTCTTTGTTTTTAGTAACTTTAGCCTGCCCAGCAGGCAAAACTTAACAACAACTACAAGAGCACCAGGCTAAATTTACTAAAAACAAATGGTGAATGTTTTTAAAATAACTTTAACAAGGAACAACGTAGCTCCCTGAGGATGATCTTAGGTTCGAAACATGTCGGAGCGATTTTAAGTGTTTTATTATGAAATTTTATGTAAGTGCATTTGTTGATGATAATTAAAGTGGTTCTACGAAATGCACGGTATAACAAGGATGATAAGAATTTGTGCATTAAGTTGGTCAATTACTAGAATTATACTGAGATGTACGGTCAGCAAAACGTCAAAACACCTGAGATTTCTCCGGAAAACAAAGTCCAGTTTTTCTTAAAGTAACCATATGCAGTTACTTCATGATATTCTGCACTCCGCAAGACATGTTGTAGCATTAATGACATGCCGGGACAACCTTAAATCATTTCGCAACCTGCTGTATTACTCTGTCTTCGTCTGTTTGATAGATCAGGAATCTGTAACAAAGCGGCTGGGTGCTGCATTTGTAGCAAAGAGAGACAGGGCTATAAGTTGTGACGTTGCAGAACTCAACATATGCAGTTAGCCGTTATCCTACTGCTCCTAAATAACGCTCTCATCAATGAAAAAAAAAATTTGCACTGTAAGCACAATATAAATACTTCAGTCATCAACATCACAGGATCCTTCCCAATTAGATTCCTTCAGGCGCACAAAGATCTGTACCAGTTCATCGTTTCTAGCCGTCTAAAGCTTGAAATCTTACTCCCCTTACTTACCGATCTGACACATCTATTAACGCTGTTTGTTGCTTCGAAAGTCAACAGTTAAAGTCTCTACATTTTACAGTTTTATTCTACTCCATAGGTCTTGACTTCCCTTGTGATCATATGGGATGATATTGTCAGTGGGAAAGGGATAATAGCACCACTTGTGTATACATTGTACGTGATAAAAGCCAGTTTATTATTTCTCTGTTCCGGGTTTTTCGTTGTAACGAGCTGGAGCAAACCCACTCATGTTTGAGAGGTCGTGTGTGTACGGTCTGTGCTGGTGACCGTGCCGTTAGGTCGGCACGGATCCTCATATCCAGCAGAAATGAAGGCATGCTTAAGCTCTCAATTATAATGATATGCTCAGAAGCCAGATATGAGAGTAAATGTAATTTAGGCCACTTTTTAAACACCACTATGTTTTATTTCTTTTTGGTAATAATTTGCCAAATTTTTCAATGTGCAAAAATATTAACTTTGTCCCTGGATCAGTGAACAAGTCACTGTGATATACAGCTTTGATCAATTTCCTTTAGATACTTAACCCGACATGGTGCGGTCTCTAAATCAGTTTAACCCTTTGGCCCTGGAGCTGGATATTTACAGTTTAGCACACCATTTATGTACAATGTAAATATTTTATGAACCAAGAAGAGTAACGTTAGGAAATACACGACATTTTGTGGAGGAATAAACGAAGATGGTGAAAGTCTAAAAAAATAATTAAATAATATATTTGTTTACTAACTATATAAAAAGCGCACTCTGGGGAGTTGCGGTATGCCTGCCCTATATATAGGATGCATGGTGCCTAAAGGTTAAAGGGCTCCATAGTCACCACGATTTGCTGGGAATTGTATCAAGAACGTAGCTGAAAATAAAACAGGATATTTAATTTCAATTCATTTTAACCTTTATATCGGCGATGTGTTTATCGTTACAACTTTCCAACACATTCATAGTGTCAGTCTCTATGTATTTTTGGATCTTGAAATTCCATATGGTAAAATATTCCTAGTATTTGACAGATGTGATGTATTTTTGCGGTGGGATATGAAATAACAATGTTGTATCCGTTGCGGACCCGATGAGAAACGTATCTTGGATGTTGTTACGAAGGAGGGACGGAGCTCGGAACTCAGGTTAAGACGGGGAGTCGTGCAGGCCGCATACACTCTCAATAATCCCAAAGTAGAGTGTACTGGAGTTTTATTGTGCTTGAGTAGGGAATAATTGCAGTTGCAACTGAACTGTATTGGTGACAAATCTCGCCAGCGGGCTCTTCATTACCGTTAACACTAACTGACCGTCCAGCTTCGTACTCTGTTGCTTCACTGTTCGAGATACACAGGAGACTGCTGCTGCAGAACAAAGCAGCTACTGTTACATGCGTTACTCCACACACTGCTCGTGCGATAAACACTTGGCGCGTCCGGTTATAAACAAAAAGAAATAGAAGGAAATTATATTCCTTCCATGCCTGGTCTTAACAGAGGCGAGAATTAAGCATGATAAAACTAAGCTTGTGACTAACATACAGTACATACAAGAATGCTAGAAAGAAAAGGAAGAAAACCACAACAACAACAAAATGAATGTGTCAACTAGACAACAACAACAGCAACAACAACACAGCGGACTTGCGAAAATTATATTTCGCTTTCGGTTGGCAAAGCAATTGGGCTGCTCGCAACTTTGCACCAAGAAAAAATCTGTTTATTTACTAGCAGTTACAAATTTAGTGGCGATGTTAATCCTTGAATTTTCATAACATAAATTTAATTTGAATTTCGCCCGTAATTAACCAAAACATGACTCACATAATTTCAATGAAATAACAACAGTAATATTGAAGTGCTATATGTCAGTTTGTGCTAAGAAAGTAATGTAAGATTTTGTTCTTTAAGGTTTTGACAATGGTGTACGACATTCGAACTCAAACTTTTTTGACTTTTTTCTTTGTACGGTTGGCAGTACAATATACAAAGTTTCGAGGAAAATTCGTATAATATTATTAAATTCTTTTAAGAATTAAAATTTTACCTGCGAAAACGGGGAAAATAAGATTAAATTCATGTGGTTTATGGCTTGAAGTCAATTGCAGAAACAATGGCTGACGTTGCGAGGTAGTATGCTGTATCTTTCTCTTCAGGCTCAAAACCGTCCAAGAAGTCTTCTGGAGCTTTGTTAGATGAACTGCAATTTTATCAGCGCTGGTATCACAGTATGAAATCTAAAATCTTATCACTATCTTCATATTTCACACGCTAATTTCGAAGTAAATATTTTGAAGGAAATTGGCGGTGATTGGGCTTTATAACACCGACGGGAGAGACAGTGAAAGCATAATATAAAGTGTGGTGATATTTTCCCAAAACTTCATTCGACGTAAAGAAAGAGTTACGTTGGATTTGGAAATGTAAATGGAAATAAATGGGGTTGCTCTAATTTGCGGCTTGCAGATTGCTCAGCATAAACTCTAACGTTCTGCTTATCTACGCAACTTGGCCCATGCATCAGTCACTGCAGGGACTGATCTATCTGGTTTGGAAGTCGGTTCTCTGGACCACTCAGCCTCCGATTCAGTGGGTAACGGTGTCTCTTTCCCCGGGGTAAGGCTATCGAAGCATGTAGCTAGCAACTCACCGGTAACTAGTTTGGAGGTTAAGAATGTGTGGAGATGGAACTCCTCTCACCCATACACCTCCATGCCTTGCAAATAGACACGTTTACTTTTTTTGTACTCGTGCTTCTACCCGGCTCCCATGAGGTGGTCGACCAGGTTTCAAAATATTTCCGTCAATTCCTGGTAAACTTATGTAATTGTGTTGTGCTTGTTTGGCTTCCCGCAGTTCGGCGGTGTAAAACACAAAGCTGCATTTCAGGAAATATCGGATTATGCACACATTGTTTTTTCACTAAACTTTAAACTGTGTATTGTGACTGAACTTGTCACGATTTTCCTCAGTAATTCCTGAAAGTATACAATGGATATCTTGAAACAAGTTACGATTATTTATTTCAAAATATTTCTGTGTTAACAATGGCCGAGAAGTCACCGTACACCCAGAAAATACGCACCTCAGACGCTCGTTTTTCCCAATCC
>Ga0123355_10011813_pt1 | contig 13490 bp, 3 predicted proteins | sample TergutEmb28metaG_3_FD_89872 | JGI IMG/M metagenome (GOLD analysis project Ga0123355, IMG submission 89872) | Embiratermes neotenicus P1 segment gut microbial communities from Petit-Saut dam, French Guiana - Emb289 P1 | ecosystem: Host-associated > Arthropoda: Insects > Digestive system > Gut ...
TCCCTCCGCGCTTGTGCCCAAAAGGGGTCTCTTATTTCAACGGGGTCTTCCCAAAACAAAGCAAAACCGTTTTTTATAAACGCACTTTTAACCAATAAAAAAACCGCCTCCCAAAAAAAAAAATTTTTTTTTTTTTTCCCCCCCCCCCCCCCCCTAAATAATAAGTGACAGAAACCGAATTTAATTGCGTATTTTTACAGAATGGGGACCGCGGTAGCACAGTGGTTAAGGTGCTGTGCTACAAATCGATTCCAGATGGTGTCATTGGAATCTTTCATTGACATAATCCTTCCCATCGCACTATGGCCCTGGGGTCGATTCATCCTCTAAAAGAAATGAGCACCAGGAATATTTCCTGGGGGTAAAAGCGGCCGGTACGTAAAGCTGACAACCTTACCTCCATTCTGGGCCATTGTCAAGTAATTTGGGAACCTTAACTTTCTGGAACCCTCTGGGCACCTCGGGCCTGTAATGGGACTGATTTACCTATTTTTACAGAATCAGGCCTAAGTTGCTGACGCATCCAGAAGGCCTAAAGTTCAGTCCTGTCAGAAAATAAAACACGTGAAGATGGCGTAGAATAGGTTGACGTTACAGATGTGTCCGAGAGTACTTGCTTCGACTCTCGGTTAGGATACCGTTATCCTGACTGAAGTTTCCTGTTTTCACCCAGTCCCACCAAAACGATTATAAGATAATACGATAAATACACTACGGAAAATTGCAATTCATTTTTCAGTTCAGCGTCCTTCAAATACCCTATCTTTGAACACTATACAGACTTCGATATTGACAGCGATGTTAAATAACCCACCAAAAGCTGAATGTGGAAGCCTTACGTCCCTCCGAAAATTTTCTATCCACCTACAAGGCTACACGTTGTCAAAACTCAGAAGACCACATTCTGAACAATGATCTCCGTGATAACCTGCGAATTTACATTTTCATGTCTTGACACACAGCCCTATTTCTGGGAGTGCAGAAGCACTAGTTTGTAAATATCTTTCTGGAGACTGCTCCAGTATTAGCAAATACTATTACCTTAAGCTGAAATCAACAAGACAACGTAAGTATAAAGGTAATATTGAGGCGCGTTCGCGTAACCACAGTTGCCGTGAAAAAACAAGTATTACTTATTCCGGATGTGTGTTTGTAGCCTTAGTCATCCAGCACACAAAGCGCATGCGCCGTATTATATTGTCATATATTGCCTGTCAGGCTGTACAATATTTTCCCACAGTTATATCATATACGGCAAGATCTTCGGGGAAAAAGTCACCAAATAAAAAGCGTTTTCATTTTCTCTACAATTTTTTTTTTCTGAAACACTTGTTACTCTAAGGAGAATTCAGCAAGATATTATCATAAATGTACAAAGGTCTTCGTGTAAAGTTATCGGGTTTTCTTGTTAGATTTAAATGACACTGGAAATTTCTGGACAGATTTTCGATAAGTCCACAAGTATAAAATCTCATGAAAATCCGTTCAGTGGGAGCCGAGTTCTTCCATTCGGCTAGACAACGGACGGACAGACATAATAGCCGCTTTTCGCAATTTTGCAAACACGCCTAAAAATTGCCATCCGGTTGATGTATGGCATCACACACAAAGCGAAGGATTTCGACGTGACATTTCAGCAGATTTTTGCCCTTGCTATTGGCAATGTTTTGAGATTACCAGAACCATATTAAGGGGCATTCGAGTTGGGCAGCTGCCCATGGCGCTAACCTATATGAGGCATTAAGAAGTCACTGAAATTTAGGAAATATGGTGCTAGTAAACTCAGGTCTACGTAAGTGAAAGAATTTCTCCGAAAATTATCCGCAAATGGGGCATGCGTCCGTAACAAATATTGCCAGCCCATTGCTAGTCCAAAAAAGTTTAAAGAATACCGTTCTTAGGGGACGTCAAATTACTAGCCTGCCCGGGGCGCACACATATCTCGAGGCGACCCTGGCGATCACTCCACGTACCCATACGTCTTCATGGCTTGATGCTTCATTAAATAAATGGCTGAAGACCCTTACATACTCGTATTTCGAAATGTGTTTAACAGCGAAACGGGTACAAGGCACAGTTTTAGCTTGTTAACTGCCTACTTCGATGTTAACGTGATTTTCTGGGACTAAGCTTAACATTTTCTGGAATTCCAGCTTCTACAACCATGACAATAAAAAAATAGGAAAACAATTCTAATAAATAACTAGTTTAAGATTTCGTCAAAAATATACCTTTATCAACTAATTCCTAGGAGTACAATAAAAACATTAGCAGTGAATCAGTAAAATTACATAAAGAAGGGGCTACGTAGTCAGTATAGTGACTAGGCTAAGGGCTGGATGATCCAGAGTTCGATTTCCGGCAGAAAAAAAAATTCTCCGAAATGTCAGACCAGCTACGAGGCCCATCCAGACTCCTATGCAGTTGGTACCGGCGTTATTTTCCGAACGTAAATCGGCCGGGACGTTAAGCTGACCACTCTTTCTAGTGCAGAGGTTAAGAATGAGTGGATCTATAATTCTGTTAGCCCATACACCTTCATGGCGTAGACTGAGTAAACTCTAGTTTCTTCTTAACATTTTCATGAACTTTCTGATATTGATTAGCTAGACAGGGACAGTTTTGTCCATTATTTTATCTTTTATGTGCATTCAATTTTGTACTGTTATGTTGTAGCAGTTATTTCTTCGTTTTTGTCAAATATTTGATGCGATGTCCTTTCCAAAGGAGTATGCATTTGTCCCAAAATTTCCTTACATTGAAGAGATACACTCCAGAAAGGCCTATCTAGAATTATAAATATTCGCAAAACAACGGTAAATTAAATTACTTCCCACCCAAATATCAGCAAATTCGCCCCATTAGAAATGCTTAGTTGACGCAACAAACCGCATTGGACGTCGAATACTATACGCGCAGTTTCTCTCACAGGCCAAGTTGCCTTGGCTGGGACGAATGTTTTGCTGCATAAGCGTTTAAGTCTGCTCCTTCTATACTGGTGTTCCCCAAATAGGGAACCAAGGGTTGTCTTTACAACACAGTGACCAATAATTCTTACGTCACGCTGTGACTTCTTTACATACTGTCTTGAATAATATATTTTAAGCTCCCATTCACAAGTACGATTTACTTTCACGTTTGTCGCCACATTCAAATTCAATGAGATGTCACGTTTCAGGCATCTAAACCTGTAGCTGAAATTAAAAATATAATTTGCCAAATTTCGAATTGGAGGGAAAATAAGAAACCGAGATTTCTAATTTGTCTGTCCAAAGAATAGATATTGAAGGCTATGATAGATTTGGCTGTAGTCGATTTACAAAGGCGGACATTTCTAAGCTCTTGTTAGTTTTGTTGGGTCTTTTGCAAAAGAATAAGGGTGTAATTGGATGTACTCACTTTCTCGGTGATCATGTTGCATTTACGGCAAGTAAATACCTGTTTTCACCAACTTTAGCATCCGACACAGTTTGTTTGTAGTGAAATCACTGTTACTGTCAAAGTTAAATCACACTGGGAGGCGAAGTTCTAGTTACTTCGGACATTTCACATACACGCACCGCCATTCAGATGAAACTGGGCACGAGGGTGCATTTCCGGAAATAATTCTGATTTACAGACTTGACTTACGCAGTTTTATGACGTCACTTTACATGTCACGTATATCCGTATAGCAGGTAACCGCCACACAGTTTGCCTAAAACAGAAAGAGTCTCATCCCATCCCACTCCGACGGCAAACTCAGGAGTCAGACATCACACAATCCTTGGGAAACATTTGATTGAACATTTTTCGAAATCATGAAAAGAAATCACGTGGATAACGATCGTTGAACTTCTACCATGGGCTGAACGTAGTTTACGAACGGACCCGTAGATGGATGCATTATGAAGACCGTGTCCAGTTTAAAACCACAAAACCTACATAATTTCTGCAAACAATGCACAAAAATGTATAGCCTACAGAATGCTCACTCGTCTGTAGGCTATACAATCTATATTAATTTCCCTATACCTAAATGACATTTCTAAATTTTGTATTCTTGTGCACACCATGCAGGCGTATGGAGGATTATGACTGTAGCTCCACTTGTTTTTACTCTTGGCACAAGATGGAGGTCAGTGGTAAGGTTTACTTTACTCCTGGTTAAAGAACCACCTGTGCCCATTGGGCAGGATGTTGGATGGAAACCAGAAACCAGTCCTGCTAGGAATTGAAACACAGTTTCTCTGTCAGCGATTCTGTAGCCTAGGAAATGTACCAAATACACTATTCTAGTATTTGTACAACCATGAAAACATGTTCAGTCTTTATTACATACATTGGTCTGTTGCAGAATACATACATGATGTAGTGACACTTGTGATTATGGGAGCGGTCAGGAATGCAGTAACATCAGTTGAAGTGTGCAAGAAGTAAAGCTTTTTCACTATTCAGCTAAGGGATAAGGTGTAATCAGGTTAAAATGCAGAGTACAACACCATCAAACAGCATAATTAGGAAGTATGAAAAATATAATAATAATATCAACAAAAATCGCATCCTTAATATTCAATGTTTTGGCTCCTTCTTGGTACAATGTAGCCTCAGTCACCTAGTAGCATCTTATTGACTTTTTTTTTCAGTACTGCTGTAAGTCTAATTCAGTATTAATCAGATCATCATGCATGAGACAATTGGATGCCTCAGAATTCTGTTTCTAGCATTTCCAATTTGCAGGCAGACCCTCTCCGTGGCAGCTATGTGAGCAGCAGTCAACACTCATCTAGTTGCAGTGGTTCCTCTTCCTGGGTGCTATGGCGGGATGAACCCAGTGCATTATATCAGGACCCTCGTACCCGGCGCAGTAGGCTCTGCAGTGCATTGCTGGCCATAGCTGTATTCCTTGTCGTGCTAACTGTGCTCTCCATTGCGGGACTTGCCGTGTACATGGGTGGTGAGACAAACAATACAGATATGCAGTGGATTCTCACCTAGCTAAACCATCACAAAATAATCTTCCTTCTGCATGGAGAGAAGGCTAGTCTATCTATACACCTGACCTATATAACAGGACCACTATGGAGAACATTTATATAGAACAATGAGCACACATTTACACATCCTGAAAAAAGACATGACATAATAAAATATAGTGCAGCTGTTAGACTATATACATGTATAGTGAGAACATGAAGATTCAACACTGTCAATCCCAAAGTCCACCACTGGACATAATCATGAGGCAGTTCCACCCTCCAGTTCTCTCAAGTTGTTTCTTTATGATCTACCTCAGGTCCTCCATGGTCTTCCAAATTTTAAACTTCCCCCACAGCCTTACCTGTCCAACCCTATCCAAACAATATGTACAGTATGTATTATCTTCTCTGTCTGATGCACATGTTCAATTCACTAAACTGAATAAACTGCCCATTCACACTAATCCTGTTAGGTACAAACACTCAAGTAATTTATGCTCTTCCCTCAGAGTAAGACATCATGATTCAAAATTATGCAACAGATATACTAATATATCTTTGTCCTTAATAGAATAGTTAGTATGCATTTTCATTATTTTTAAGACTTTTCTCTTGTGCTGTATGGAATTATGAATTTTGATATTATTTGTGTAATGTCAAACAGTAAAGCACGTAAAATTATGTAACATTGCATTGCATATATGAGAAATGATTACATACTTGATGACTTTGCTTTCCAATATGTACAGTTTTGAAATACGTTGTGTTCTAAGGTAACACCTTTTTGTATGGTTTATAAATAAATCATAAATTTAAAAAGACAACAACTTTTTAGATGACAGGACACAAAAATGAATACAATAAAATAACCACCTGAAAGAAACAGGATGTTCCCAAATTTGACTCATAGAGACAACTTGTTGTTTGCTGTATCTACTGCAGAATACTGCTCAGCAATTATAGTTCCATCTAGTTTAGTTTAGTTTAGTTTATTTACAAGTAACAGAATAGAACACTGAGGTAAGTCTGAATTGTCACTGACACTATTCTGTTTTGTTCATTTCAGCTCTGCGTATTGACACCAGCAAATGTAAGTACATAAGCAACCCACACAACCACACACACACAACATCACCATGTGGGCCACAAGCTGACTTCATGAATGAAGTTCTGAAAATATTAATCTTATGAATAAACAAAATTTAGTGATCAAGAACCTGTACTAAACTCCTTACTGTCACTCCTGAATTCACAAGATTAATTAAAAATATAAAATTAGTCACTATAATATAGTTTTTCTTCTTACTTGATTTGTATAGCCTAAACAGTGCTTTATGCTCTTTAAACGGGCCCACGTGCACTGTTAGCACAAAACGTTTCAGCTTAGTTGTACTGGAACTAGATGTAAGCACCCTTTGCTTTCACAGAAAATTTAATTTCAATTTTGAAGTTACTAAAAATCTCACATGCTTACTGGCTTGTGCTGAAGTGTAACAAGAATCTCATTTTAGCTGGGTGGGTAATGCTTTAAAAATAAGTAACCAGATCTGTATTTTAGTTACAATTCATAGGGAGCAACTCAGAAAGTCAATGTTTCTGGAATACCAGCAAACGTGGCTGCCATAACATAGCATCAGCATATGTCATCTACATATTAGCAAAGCCTTAACTCCAGGCTGTCTTGTTCGCAGCGGAACTTGTGTTTGATGGGAATGTGCGTGTCATTTCTGGTGACAATTTTGTGCCATCACTTGGCAACAATTCAAGCACTGCGTTTGTGGAAATGGCACTCAAGTATCAAAATATGGTGAGTTTTTACATACAGTATTTTGGATCACAACAGAACTTTTTAATGTATGAAACAGTGTTCAAAGTGGTCTGAGTAACTGGAATTTAGGAAGAAAGTGTTTTGGCGTAACAATATGAGAACTAAATATTCTTTAGCTTTAGCGCATATCAACATTCATTCTTAAGGAGGATGCATAGTTGTGCTTATTTTGTGTGTATAATTGCACATTAATAATAGTCAGATTTCTCTTCTGATATACAAATGCTTACTTTTTTGAAGATTCAAATCATTTGAGTTTTCATTACATGTGGATTGGTAAATAGTTATGATGTTTCAGAGGATTAAAGCATTTCCGTCTTCAGGGTCAAGAATTCCACTCTTTCTTGGCTGCTTGTCCAAGAAAATAGAGGCATTTCCATCCTCCGAAACATCAGGAACTGATTATCACTTCACACAGAGTAACAACCAAGAAGAAATTAATCTTCATCAGCATTACTGCAAGAACCTCTGAAGTTACACTCTCTGATTTGATTCAATAAAGAAAAATTTTGGAAAAAAGGAAAGTTAAAAAATAATTTATAATTTAGGAAACAAAATAGAATTGAACAGGTTATTTCAACATAACTAGCTATACATAACTGTTGTTGTTGTTGTTGTTGTTGCTGCTGCTGTTGTTGTTGTTGTTGTTGTTTACAGTTATGTCATTGGTCATTTTTCAGTTTTGTGTCCAAAACTCTGAATGCCCAGTAAGAATAACATGTTTGATTTCTTTCAGGTTGACATTGTTTATCAAAGAAGTCAGCTTCGACCTGCCTATAAGAAATGTGTAATACATAAATTTGAAAATGGAAGTCTCATTGTTTTCTTTAGGCTGTACCTGGACCGCAGAAAAATTCCAAGGTAAGAAGTTGTGTATGATGCATTGATATATGGGCTGTTGACAGAGCTGTCTGCTGTGTACTCATAGCCAAATTATTCTATTTATTTCATAAATGGATAATTCAAATGTGAAAAATCTAGAATTACTTCCATTAAATAACATGATATAACAGTACATGACAGATCCCCTAATGTAAAGAAAGTGCATAATAGAGAAATTAGAGAGCATACATATATTTCAATGTTGCATTCAGTCCACATCCCGTTAAACATCAGTATATGAAGGCTTTACAAAGATTTACGATTCATAGCCTTTATGTTTGTACAGGAACTTCCAGAATGTTGAGGAGACAGCACGTGACATTCTAGTGAATGAGCTGATTGCCCCAAGAACTACAGCCTTCAAGAACATCCAGATTGATGCAACTAGCATATTCATAAAACGTGAGTTTATCTAGTTTCTTGCTTGACAGTAAAGCCAGTAGAATGACAGGCTGTGGATCATACAGCCAGTTCAGTTTCCAGCAGCTACCCAAGTTTTTCTCCTTTGCCACAATGCCCAGAACAGTAAAGGGGACATTTTAGTTTCTTACTTAAATGGTATCAGAAGCTCTTATTGAGGGTGAGCAGGTGGTAAATCAATCACACTGTAAGACTAACCACTACTGTCATCTACTTGTGAGATCTAGAATGTGAAAGTGTGTGTGGGATGGGGGGTGAGTGGATGTGTGGAGCTTCTGTCCATGCCACCTGTTGTCATATGTGTCTTGTGCAGGGTGATGCTTAAGCAAAGGAGCAAATTTATGGTAGCTTTACAATTGTTATTCTGCATACAAATGCACATGTATATTGCTTCATACCTGGGACCATTGTCATGACTCAGTCAGAGTATTTCAAACAGGCCAGCCCATACCTTGCAACATGTTACTCACAATCATGCTGCAGACTATTACTTAATATTACACAATGCATATGATAGAACACTGAAAAAACAGACAATAATTTTCATCTTATTTTAATGCATGTACCGTGCATCTTTTATTGTTTTTATTACAACCAACAAATGAACCATTATATATCACAACAGTATCTCTTTATATAATATACACTCCTACATGTTTCGATATTTCTGTGTCATCATCAGAGAGTTTTACATTTGTGCCTTGCCAAGTTCCATAAATTCTTAAAATAGAAGCTATTAAAATTACAATTCCATAAAATTATTAAAATATTATTTAATCATTGTTTACTGATATAATAAAATCTGTTCAACGTTATAATCTATTGTGCAAGCATTGTGTATTTGCGGCTGCCTATAAAATCCCTTGTTGATGTTGTTAGTGTGCTGGTCTAGCGTGTATGCTGGACCAGCACACATGTAGAAGTATGCACTATATAGGGATACTGTTGTGATATATAAATGTGCACTTATTGGTTGTAATAAAAATATCCATTTTAAGTTTGCTACCCATTTAAAAATGTATAATGTTAAAAATAAATTAATTAATTAAAAAAACAAATGTATCTTGTTTATAGGTTCCTTGGATGATACAGTTATGAGTCCTGTAGAGGGAACTGCCAGAAGAAAGCTTTCAGGAAACAGAACTCTGCAGATACACAATGGTGTGCTGAGAAAGGCAATGGCAGAGGATACCTCAATTCTGAACAAAACACACGAATCTCCAACAGTTTTGAAACAAGAAAGTAGTGATGTGAAAGAAACCAACACTAAAGATTTAACAAGTAAAACTCAGGAGATGGAAGGAGAAGCAATTCCAATCATTGAAGGAGCTGTAGTCATTACAAAAATTATAGAAACAGTGATGGAGAAACCTTCTGATATTCCACAGACATTAAAAGATGGAAGTAATGTAATAATTTCAAGTGCAGAAGGCTCTGTTACAGGGATTAAAACAGAAAATTATACAACAAACAAAGAATCTGGAAATTCAGTTCCAGCAAATGTAAGGAATGAGGCAGGTGGAAATAATGAAGCAAGTTCTAAACATGTAATAAATTCTACTGTTTGGACAACATCTATTTCAGAAATTGAATTCCTTGGCAGCAAAGCACACATCAAATCAGACACCAGTGCTAAATTGACTACTGATTCAGCAGAAGACAACAAATATTCATTTGAGAATGATGAAAGGGATCCTGCAAGGCCAAAAATTCACTCTCCTCGTATTTCTAATAAAAAACAATCAGTAGAGAATGATGAAAAATTTCATCCTGGAGTTGAAACAGCCACTAAATACTCTGCAACAGATGGAATTAGAAAGGATTTTGCAGTTACAAAACAAGATTATCAGGAACAAAACTTTGAAAGACCCAGTGGAAATGTGACTAATTTACATGGGAAGATTTCATATAATGCAAACGGTACACTGATGAAAAAAATTGGTGAAAAGGATGTTCAAATGATGGGAAGTCCTAAAGATTTCACTGAAAATCCCCTTGCCTTCAAAACTAACACTTACAATGACCGTTATCATACTCAGGCAACACCTGCTCTGAGTTCTAACTTCTGGAACACGGGATCAATAAACACTCCAGTTCATACAAGTCTAAATGTCCCAGGGGCCAAGTCTAATTACACAGACACAGAATTAACAAGTCAGCATTTTCAGGAATCATTTTTCCATACTGTAAATTCCCCACACATCCAAACTGACGAGCCATGGAGGCCAGTTCTGCCATATTACACAAAGAACTCTCCAAAACCAGAAAATTCTGATATGGGAACTGGTGTGGCTGAAGTAGTGGTTGTCCCTCCATCTGCAGTTGATAATCTGAAAGAACATGATGACCAGTACAACAACAATCAATACAGCTCTCGGTTGGGACAGCCTGCACCAAGCCACAATTTGCCAGAGAGATTGTCAGGTAAATAGTAAGAAACAGACTGTATTAGCTGCTAAGATAATAAACGTAAGTACATATGTTTCATGTGAATATGTAACAGTATCTCTTATTTTGAAGACAGAAAATACAGACATGGTGTCTGAAAACTAAGTGTTCCAGAAAACATTGGCTTCTGATAGATAATGAAGTGAGGAATATAAAATTACAAAATGGGGAACTTCCTAACTCGCACATTTCACATGACATAGAGTCAAGGAAGTTCTAAAGAGGCTGGAGATATATCTTGGATAGAGGGACAGAAACTGTAGATGAACAATTTTCTAAGTGTAAATGTGGCTATAACGAAAACACAGGGGAAGTGGAATGGACTGTTTGAATATATAGCTTAAGATAATAGTTATAAGATTGTAAACTGGACTTAACTGGATCTAATTTTTACCAATTTCTTAGCTATTGTGGTATCAGTGTTGAATATTTGGACCACATTACTAGAGGTACTTGCAAGTGATAAGTAACATACAAACTGCATGTTGTTGTCTTTAGGTTATGACAACATATTGAATAAAGTTTTAGGGGAATATACTACCTTCATCTTCACAACCACCTTGAAGATGAATGGAGCATGTTTCTCCAAAACCCACCTACCACACACAACACGCTATATTACAGTAAAAGCCAAAAATGTGTATTTTCACAAGTATGAACACCTTAAATCTTAGATATGCTTCTAATGTAAGATTCAGACTATTTATTATTATATAACTAACTGCTATGACTCACGTATCTGCACTGACACAATCACCTGACGCAGGATAATAAGCCTCAGGTCACCTCCATTCGCCATTTACTCCAATTTGCTTAAGTCAATCATATAATAGCAAGTTATGATATTCTCACATAATGTAATATTGAGCTCACTGCCACACAAAAGAATCAGAAAAATTATTGGGGTATGCATTTTAATTATTTGTGTTTTGGAAAGTATAAGGTATAACAAGTTCCTAAACTATGAGTAGTTATTTGATTTTCCTGGCATCTATTTCTCTGGAACAGGTGACAGAATCTGCTATTGAGGTAGGATTGTGACATGGATGATGGCTAACAGTGCAAACTTATAGCTTAATAAGGGATTAAAAAACCCCAGTGAGGCTTGGGCCATGTGTTTGTCACATTCTCAAAATCCAAATTACTTCTGTCTACACTGTGGCAACATTTCTACTTTTTCTCCACAGGTGGTTATGGCAGTTTCAGCTTGCACCCAAATCTCCAAGAATCACGGCCTAACAATACCATATCCAGAGTATCCTTGAATGTCGTTAGTTCTAGTGATATTCATGGACAGAATCTAGGAACCAACATCCTTCATACAACCAGTGGAGGTGGAATCATCGTGCGTAGACAGCACCAACCTCTCATGTCAGCAACATTTCCACCCCCACACACCATTCCTCTCACATACACCACCTCCAAACCATCCACAACACATCCAGCAATAGCTAATCCTTTCACAGTCCCAGAACTGCCCATTCTACACCAGTTTCATAACGTGGATGCTATACTTAAGGCAGTACCTCCTGTGAAGAACACAACATCCAGCATTGCACTACAACACCATCAAGGTGAAAGATTTCAAGGGAACTTTACAGTCAACAGGAATTGGATGGGTAACAGTAATAATGGTGGTAACACTGATCCAAGAAACCCTAATTTAGGGACTGGCTCTGTTTCATCTGACAACCAGCAATGGATTGAAATGCTCAATGGTACTAAAAATGTAAAGCTCCAACACAGCTCACACACAGAATCATTTCCTACAAGATATCACCAGCAACCAGTGAGGGGTGATGTGGGAAATAAGGAAAGAACCGGAAACAGCAAGATACCCTTAAAAGGAACTAACGTTCCATCAGTTGTAACGTCAGTAGAATCATCTCTGTCCAGAATACATGTGAATAAATCTACAAGGGTACAACTGGCAACACTTAACCCTCTGAGCGATGCTGTGGCAAATACACCATTCTCCATAGTGACTCTGATTCCTGTGAGATCCAATTCTGGGGTTGGTAAACCTCTGAGACCAAGACCCAAGTTACCATCCCATGCAGTGGTTCAGAATAAAAATTATACTGAACCGATGGATGTAGTTTCAATTTCTGAACATGCTTTGAAGGATAAAGCAGGAGATCATCGGCTCTCTTCTTTGTTATCGAAACCAATGGAACCACATGTAGTCAATGGTGTAAAAGAAGCTGACATATCACTCAAACAAGAGGGAAATTTAGCAGGATTGAATAAAAAGTCTGAAGAATCTATGACACGCTTCAATCAGTCATCAACTGAGGCATTACAACATAAAGCTGGAAGCATAGCACCAAATCATAGACCACAGAGCAGTGACAAATATTCTACAGAGTTGCCAATACATTCAGGAATAATTTCTTCACTATCACAACAGACATCATTGTCACCACTGTCACTAACACTATCATCAAAAATACCAACAACAGCAAATAACATTTTTATGTCATTGAACATAACACAAGCACAGTCATCAACAAAAACAGTTCCACTGTTATCAGCAACCAGACCAATATTACCTTCATCTGTACACCAGTCAATACCAGAAAGACTGACACAATCTATGCAACAACTAACATCAGAAAAAATCACAACTCTACCACCAAAGCAAGGAACATCTTCAGCAACATCAAGTACTGTATCACCAGTAACCACATCAACATCTATACAACAACTAGCATCACAAATACTGACAACAGTGTCACCAAAGAAAGGAACACCATCAACAATGTCAAGTACTGTATCACCAGTAACCACATCATCATCTATACAACAACTAACATCACAAAAACTAACAACATTGTCACTAAAGCAAGGAACATCATCAACAATATCAAGTACTGTATCACCAGTAACCACATCATCATCTATACAACAACTAGCATCACAAATACTGACAACAGTGTCACCAAAGAAAGGAA
>Ga0123355_10011815_pt1 | contig 13489 bp, 8 predicted proteins | sample TergutEmb28metaG_3_FD_89872 | JGI IMG/M metagenome (GOLD analysis project Ga0123355, IMG submission 89872) | Embiratermes neotenicus P1 segment gut microbial communities from Petit-Saut dam, French Guiana - Emb289 P1 | ecosystem: Host-associated > Arthropoda: Insects > Digestive system > Gut ...
CGTCGGCTGTCCGCGACTGCTTATTCAATTTATTCGCAGCTACCCTCCTTATCGGAGGCCGTTCCTCTATCCGCAACCTGAGGACGCGCCATGCCGTGGTGACAGGGACCCACTAACACAGTTGAATAGTATTTTACTTGTACAAAATGGCGATGATTAAGTACCTTTCCCTGAAAATTACTGCATGTTTCGGTAGATAAGTTTGTTAGACAGCAATGAGTTACGCACTCCGAAGACATTTTGTGTGCAGGGCTGGCTTTAAGCATATTGGACCTATCTGAAAGAATGGGGACCCGCGCTTATGGGGAATTCGCGCATTAGTAATTTTTTTAAAAATATGCATTGTCATGCCACACGAAGCTGTTAGACTGGTTTTATAATGGGGGTATAAAAAACAGACAGCTTCAGTTTTTTTAAAATTAAATAAATAATCAGTTTGACAGATTACTTGATTAAATGTAAATACAGAGTTAATAAGGGATCATTTTGATTACGTTATGTTTATATATGAATATTTTAGTACTCATTTTGCTCTGCACACTCACTTCTATGGGCCCGCCACAAGAATCGCAATCGGCCCCCGCGTTAGCAAAGGCCAGTACTGTCGATGCATAGCGCTAAACTCCTTCTGGGCCCTAACCGCCCTCACAAGACGCCTCCTTTCTTCTCTAGTCCCACCTGAGACATCTTCGAGGCAGTTTCGTCATAAATATTTTTACGGTGTGAGTTTGTCCGTCTCACGTCTAACCCCCAACCTGGAGGACCAAGGTTTCCTTTTTCGCCTGGGTCATCACCTTTGACCTGTCCGGCATATGACAGCCTGCCTTACACAACCGCTTTCATATCTGTCAGGTGTTTTCGACCACGCAAGCCTCACAGCTGCAATCGGTGGTGAAATAAAGCACTAAAATATAGTCTAACACAACTATATTAACCTTTTAAACCCTACTGGTTACGTGATGAACCAACAGTTTAACATTCAACAACTGTAGGCTCTGCCCACACTGTATTTATGTGTTTTGTATTTATCTGAGAACAAACAGCGACTTGTGCCGCTTACAGCACAAACTGATTGGTTTCTATAACCTAGAAGAAAAGTGTTTACAGCGCGGTACGGACTGGGCCTTCATATAGAGCGGTCTGCGCTTCGTCTTTAAAGGGCTAATTTTCTTTTTAAGCAGCATAAACTGATTGGTTTTATAACCGAGAAGAAAAGTGTTTATAGCGCGGTAGGGACTGGGTCTGCGGTCTGCGCTTCGGCTTTAAAGGGTTAATTTTCTTTTTAAGAATTTACAGCGACATGTTTCGGCTCTTAGTGACCATCTTCAGATCGCACCATAAAAATGTATCATACACTCATGCTGCCTACAAGCTACTCAGATCAGAGACCCTACACCAAAATATCACCGTTTATTTTTATCTATATCATAGCTTATAAAATTTAAAAGACATGTATTCATATATTTTATTACATTTTCAAATTTTAATAACATATTACTGATAGTATAATAAATGAATATAAACGAGATCTCGTCCATTTTTACGGCATTGTAATACACACACACACACACACACACTATTTTATGTTCAGCAACTCCTAAGAGCCAAAACATGTAGCTGTAAATTTTTAGAAAGAAAATTAATAAAGTTGTGTTAGGCTATATTTTATCGCCTTATTTAATTGCTGGATAAGAACACAACGGGGATACCTTGCCTAAAAACTGTAAGTAAGATCGGTGGGTGACAAACAGATTAAGGTACGTATTGTATTCGGCGTAGAGTAATATACTTCATTCAATCATTTAGCAGTCTGTCTAACGACAGGTCCAAAGCCTCTTCCAAATCGAGCTCTCCACATAGTGCGATCTAGAGCTTCCTCCTTCAAATGTGAGTATCTTCTCCTTTCCTTAAGGTCATCCAGTAGCTTCCTACGTCTTCTTCCTCTTCTTCCCGTCACTTCCATCCCCCCATCCTTTATCTTTCATTCAATAACCCGCTGTAGAAAGCAGTTTCTAGGCAAAATGTGACCAATCCAGTTAGCTTTCCGTTTACTTATTTCATGTAGGATATTCCTCTGCTCCTTAACTCTAAATAATACTTCATTTCTCACATGATCGGTCCAACTGATCTTCTCCATCCTTCTCCATGCACCACGTTTCAGACCTTTCCAGGTGTTTCTGATCTACTGCCCGAAGCGTCCAAGTTTTAGCACCATGTTCCAAATGTAGCACTTCACTAGCTTCTTCCTCAATTCCAAGTCCAATGTGCTAGTAAAAAAGAGCCCTCTTCTTGTTGAATGCAGCTTTGTAATATGCATACGATCTTACAAAAGTGCAGTCGGGTAGAAATACAATTGTGCTAAATAATAACTCAGTATTTGTCGGAAAAAAAACCCTCTGATTCTTCTATTCGTAAACTAAACCCACTCGTTAACAGGAACTTAATAGGAAACAAAACTTAATTCAAATACATTTATTGACAAACAAGGGTTCGAAGGCCACCATTTTGTTTTCAGCGTCTTATATTGTTTGATACATATGTGGCACACTCGAGGATTGTTATTGAAAAGGAAATGTGTAAATTGTGTATAGAAGGTCACAAAAATAAAATTACATGTAACTACATAATGGCAAAAATTTACATACACAGGTTTCAAGGAATGTCAGATTAATTTCTGCTGAATGCAAAAATATTATTACAACAAATATTTCGTTCGTTCAACACAAAATATATTCATCAAGAACGAGGCTTGTCCTTGATAAATATATTTTGTTGCCAGACTGAAATCATTTGCTGCTTTTAATTAGGAAATGACCTTAAGCAATATAAAAACAAAAACATTATTATTTCACATTTAAAAAATTAAGAAATACACTCCTAATACATTATATTTATGTGGTCCTCAGTAAGAAAGTTCAAGTCATTCAAAACACGGCTGATTCTCTGTTAATTTTTAATTCAAGTGATATCAAATTCAGAGCAAAATTTAAAGAATTGCAACAGATATCGGTCCACATATTTCCAAACCCTTTGTTAAATTTCCGTTTTTAGGTGTTTTTCGCAAAAATAAAAGTCATATTTGTTTTTCTGTTCTCCTGTCTATCTCGGTTTCCACTGGATGGATTTTCATGAAAATTTTATATTTTTGTATTTTTCGAAAATCTGTCGACAGAATTCAAGTTTTATTCAAATATGACAATAATGACGGCTACTTTAGCTGAAGAACATCGAATAGTTTTGCTCATATCTCGCTCATTTGTTCTTAGAATGAGAACTTTTATTCATACAAAATTCGTAGAGAAAATCAAAACACTTTTTGTGTTCAATAACATATTCCGAAAATCTTGCCGCTTATGAGCTATGTGGGAAAACACTGTAGAGAGGGGCAGGCCACAGACGAAAATATGGCGCATGGGAATCACATGCTGGATACCTAATGCTACAAATACACACTCACAATACGTAATACTTATTGCTTTTCCACCGCAACAGTGGTTACACGAACGCGCCTCAATGTTACTTCATACCTACAGGATGTTCAACTTAAAAGTGGACCGTTAACTAAGCAGTGAATATATCACGTCAGATGCTATTTATAATGGCTCTGCTGGTATGACATTATACTACTACACGTGCAGGAGTTGGCAAAACTGTTGAAGGAGAGGGGAGAACCGGTCTTGGTCAACTGTATCAGTTGAATCAGCCGACAGTGAGTGCTGGTGTTTGAACAACGTAATTTTTTACGCTTTCGTAATGCGGTTAACAGTGGAAGAAGCTTCAACAATAATTTAATTTGCCATGGAATAGTCCACTCGCCTACATTTGTGGGTCGCAAAAATTTTACAAAAATTTAGGGGAACCTCAAATTTTACACGCCAAAACGGGGATATGATGCCAGTTCCATACTAATGATCCACCAATATTTGGGTCCACCGCAAAAAATCTAGTCTTCCGGGCGACCTGTTTCCCACCCAGCCCCGGGATTTTACAACCCAGCATAATTTCATATGTGTTTCTTAATGCATGTCTCTTTGCATATTTTGTTTGAAGACGCTAACCTTTAACTTACAGAGAGATATACATATTACATAAACATACAAAATACACTCAACAATGCTGCACACTCTTACAAGTGTCTCTCTCCCATACTGGCATTCCAAACGCCCTCAGCACTTCCAGATAACTTTCATACACGCTGTCACAATACCAATTACAACTTTCATTTCACTTATTATGCAGGCCGTAAGAGATCAGTCGGAATAATTAAAAGGCAACGGGCCGGACGATCCGGTGTTCGATCCCAGGTAGGGAAAAGATTTTTTTTTTTTTACATTAGACTAGATCTGAAGCTCACTCCACCTCCGGTTCTATCGGTGTCAGCAGCTCTTTCTCCGAAAAAAAGCGACCGGGGCCTGACGTTCAACTGCTCTCCATCTAACGCATGAGTCTCCATCCTTTCAATGGCAAAGAGCCACACCAGATATTTCGGCATTTTTCGGGGGCCACACGTGGGAAAATGGCGGTACCTCTTATACTTAACCGCATGAATTATCGTATAATGTTTATAGTACAGTAGAACTCCACTTATCCGGACGCTGGATATCCGGACTGCCAATTATCCGGATCGGCTTGGCCCTTCATTTAAATTTGTAGAGAATTCTACAAAACTAACTTTTCTTGAAATTACCGGTTATCGGATCAAGTACAGTACAGTGTTATGGCTTCTATAACTTCAAATCGGGCGTGGTCGAAAGGTTTAGACTCAGGTACATACTTTAAATAGTAATATTCGAACTTCAAACTGCCAATGTAGTCTATTTTCAAATAAAAATTCAATTATCCGGATTTTCTGCTTATCCGGATGGCTCGTCGTCCCATTTAGTCCGGATACGTGGAGTTTTGCTCCATCTCAGTTTCCCTCTGGCATTATCATTACACCATTGCTCAAAAATAATGTTCCATTCACCTACACCCTACGCTATATAATCTTAACAGATGAGAGCCAAGTTAAATACAGGACTTGTCTGGCTGTCGATCTGTCTCTCTCTCTATCTCTCTCCTTTCAAATGACGCTTATGGTGAATTCCCTGTCCATGTTATTAGTGCAAAGAGGCGGAATAGGTGTAGAGCTCTACTGCCTAACACCAGAGCTAGATGGAGGCGAGTAGTCAGCTTAAAGCTCCGGCCGTTTTACCCTCCTCGAAACAACCCCAGTACCCATTGAATAGAAGACTGGGTGGGCCCCATTACGGCTCATCACGAAGCAATTTCCGATGATACGGAATAGAACAAACGCAAGAAATTTTAAGCAATTTTCAGTCCTTATTGTGTGAAGGAAGGAGCGAACTGCATGAGAATCCGCAGAAGATTCTACTTCCTCTTTGTCCCCAGTAATAACAATAGGCCTAGACTTAGTGCGCCTCGCTGCAGCACTCTCCCCCCCCCCCCCCCCTCGGGGGGGGCCTCTCTTTTTCTTTCCCCTTTTCCCCCAGAAAAAAAAAAGGCCCTTAGCTTGGGGCGCCCCCCGCAACCCCCCCCCCCCCCCCCCCCTCTAGGGCGAGATCATCTATTTCTCTTCCCTCAGTCTCAAGCTCAAATTTTTGTTATGTTACCTGTAGAGTTATGATTTTCCAACGACACATTGTTAACCAGGAAATTCTTTCGATAGTTAGAGAATGGTTTAGTGTTGGGTTATTCGAAGATGCTATTTCAGCTTTAGAGGCTGTAATGATATGGGAAAGTAATGATATAAATCAGTAGCTGACAGATTGGAAGAAATTGTCAGTATTCCATTTCAAAGTACTGTCATGCCATTCGTCTATATATTCTGAGGTGAACAACGAAAGCCTCAATTAGAACACCCCAAATGAAATTAAAAATATTTAATAAAGATCTACAAGTTGCACTTTTCCTTCTTAATTTATTTCAATAATCTTTCCTCTACATGTTTCGAACTGAGTAACTATTCATCATCAACTGTATATGCAGAATACGTATTTACCATGCTGAAAATATTAAAATTATGTAAATTCATAATATTATACATTGTCACTAAAAGTACAGAACATTGTTTTGTCTGTAAAATTTCAGATTATATTAAAAGGTTCTTTGTTGTTGGTCTTTATTAACCATTTAAAGACGAAGCGCAGACTGCTTTATTTAAAGACCCAGTCCGTACCGCGCTGTAAACACTTTTTATCTCGGTTATAAACACCGATCAGATTATGCTATATGGGCCTGAAGTCGTTGTTTGTTCTGAGATATACAGTATGCAAAATAGATAAATAAAGTGTGGGCAGGGCGTACAGTTGTTGAAACTGTTGACACATCAGGTAACCAGTAGGCTTGTAAGGCTAAACAAGTATATCACGATGCACGGTCCACAGAATGTGAAACCAGGAATATTTACTTCCATAATATGTGTCTAGTCTTATCCTTGACACACACACACACACATAAACACATAAACACACACACACACACATTGCCTTTCGACAACAAGCTCAACCCCAGTGTTTGTGTACACTAATCTGGGTTAGCCAAAGAAGAAACCAGATGCCACTCCTTATGTAAGCCAAATTTATTACAAAAACTTACATAAGGCTAGATTCTTTAGCTTATTTTATTTGAGGGACAATTTTTGTCCTCCTTTGGGCTCGGGTTATTATTTTTTATTTTATTACTATATGCGTTGTTTGAGTAAAAATATTTTATTTCAAAACTTAACTTATATTGACCTTCTATGATGAAACATTAATTACTGGCAAGTGTCATGTTGGCATTTTTCACTGTCTTTCCAAGTCCCAATTTCTAACACGTCTTGATTGTCGCCAACGTTTGCAAGTATGGCTATCTGGCGTGACCTCATTGCGAACAAGCGCTTGGGGTATCGGAATTTTTTAAGGTACTCTGCCTCAACACAATCCAACCGATCAAATTTTTACGTTTCCTGTTTTGAAATACCACATTTGTTCTTTTCTTACTATTGTTTTAATATCTGTATAGAGGCCCGCAACAATATAGTAACTTGAAAATTATTAATTTACTTGATTACCGTCTACTTTAAAGTTTTAGTTACAAATAATAATTTCATCATACGTTATTCTAACTTTTACTCTAAACGAAATGGGATCCCATTGAGCACTCACTTTACTGTACCTTAAAAATATTCTATTTTGGCCTGAAGATGACCGTTTACCGTCGAAACATATAGCCGTAATGTGACCTGACTGTATACATTATATCACTTTACTGATATATTGTTGTGTATTGACGGTGTAAAATACATTGTTCACGTTTGCTCTGTTTGTCTGTGTTCTATATAAACACGTTAGAAAACAAAAACAACTTTCGTGAAAATTAGCAGGAGACCAAATGATAAATTTTATTTCCTTCATCTTTTCGCATATTATTTAAATATTGAAGCCATCATAGTGTCTGAGATAACTTGAAAGGCAATGTACGTAAAACATATTGAAGCGCGTTTGCGTAACCATTGTTGCCGCGGACAAGAATTAAATATTACATCTTCTGAGTGTGTGTCTGTAGTCTTAGTTATCCAGCATGCAAAGCACATGTGCCGTATTATATTGTCATCCGTGGCCTGTCCGGTTGTACAATGTTTCTCCACATTATGCCATAACCAACGCCATTTTGGGGGGGGGGGGATTATTGAACATACAATATGCCTTTAGTTTGTCTCTACAGACCATTTCTTATTTTAAGAAGAATTGAACGGGATATTAGCATAAATTTTCTTAGGTCTTCATGTAAAGTACGCGTTATACTTGTCAGAACGTAACGAAAAGTATTTTCCCGACAACTTTCGAAAAATCCTCAAATATCAAATTTCGTGATAATCCTTCCAGTGATAGCCAAGTTGTTCTGTGGGGAGAGACGGACAGACATGGCGTATGTAATAGTCGCTTTCTGCAATTATGCGAACACGCCTAAAAACCGATACTAGCATGAAAGACGTTTAAAGATCCAGGCCGTACCGCGCAGTAAACACACTCCGTCTCGGTTATAAAAACCAGTCAGTTAATTCTGTATAGGGAAATAATCGCTGTTTGTTCTGAGATCCACACAAAACACATAAATACAATGTGTGGGCGGAACGCAGAATTTCTGAATGTTCTCTCTTGTTGTATGTAAAATAACCTCTTGGCTTCTAAATTTAAGCTGCATTTATTACTACATTTTCAAAGACTTTGTCTTAAGCACTTTATCACTACGTGTTTCGTATGTGTGTCTTTCGGCCTTAGACCGTCTACCAGTCATGCTTACATTCTCTCATATCAAAAACATATGTCCAGTTATGGGGTAACCTAACTACAATTTTCAACTCCACTATCATCTAATTTTAACCAGTATTTTTGAGATCCACAGTAACAAACCCATCATCTTCCAAACTCCTCGGTCACCATTCCTTCCAAGCAGCATCTCAGTCAAAAGTATTGAGAATGACTAGTTTGTGTTTCCACAGAGGACAGCAGTTTTTAAAATTAAAGAGGAAGTTGTTAATTGGGTGTATTTACCGTAGATCTTATGAGTTGCATAATAGAAAATGAAAGTTAAACGACAGAACTCTTCAGACGTATTACGTGTGGGTTCCTGTGTAGGAAAATATGAGTACGTGTTCTTAAACTCTTTCATCTCATTCACAAGCATATCTCATTTCAGTGTCCTCGATTTTACTTCTAAATTGTTATGGCCACAGCTAACTCTTTTGTAAACATATAAAATTTTTTTCACACTGCACAATGTAAGATGTATTTCCAGTACAAAGAAGAGTCTGTAGCTTTTATACGAGGAAACAATCACTGTTCCGTATAGAAATCATACCTACTTACTTACACCATTGAGCACAGTCATCCTTGAGAAGCTAACCGGTTCTCAGCCAGTCAAGAAATTCCCAGCATGGAACCTGAAAGTTCATTACCGCATTCACAATTACCCGCCACCTGTCCCTATCCTGAGCCAGCTCAATGCAGTCCCTACACCCCCATCCGACTTCCTGGAGATCCACCCCAATATTCTCCTCCCATCTACGCCTGGTTCTCCTCAGCGGTCTCCTCCCCTCAGGTTTCCCCACCAAAACACTATATATGCCTCTCCCCTTCCCCATACGCGCTACATTCCCAGCCAATCTCATCCTTTTTGATTTTATCATCCGCACAATATTGGGTGAGGAGTGCAGATCATTAAGATCTTCATTATTTTGTTTTCTCCACTCCCCTGTTACCTCGTCCCCCTTACGCCCAAATATTATCAACACCATGATAGAAATCATACGTAACACCAAAGTACAAAGTGTCGTAAAATGCAGACTGTTCTAATGTTAAATCGTTTCGAATACAGAGTTACCACTGCGCTTTAAGACTTTAATTAAATCAAAAGACTATTACGAAGTTTCCAGTGAACCAATCGTAAAAATGACGATGGTATTTGTAACACAACTGCACATTATTTTACTACCTGTACCATGCATCTTTTATGTTTTACAATGATCAACAAATGCACAATTAATTGACTAACTACGAATTCCGTGAGATGACAAAACAATGTTGAAACTTGCAGGAGTGTGATAATTTGTGACATAATTGTGCATACAACAGAAAAAAAAAACTTTGCTTATTGCGTGACGTAACGTGTTCAGCTTTCCTAATCACATCATGTGGCCTGACATGGCATACCAAACCCTCAAGAACACACACACACACACACACACACACACACACAACTGCTGGAATTGTAAACCAGTATACAGTGGAATTTTCAGACGTATTTGCCTGGTGACATCTCGGTGTCTCCAAATTCTTAGTCAGAGCCCAGAAAAGTGTTTGCATTTCCAAATTGTTTGTCGGAGCCCAACACAGTGTTTGTTTCCAAACTGGCTGTCAGAATCCAACGAAGTGTTTGTGTTTCCAAATTGATTGTCAGAGTCCAACAACGTGTTTGTGTTTTCAAATTGTCTGTCAGGACACAAAAAAGTATTTGTGCTTCAAAATTGTTTGTTAAAGCCTAACAAAGTGTTTCTGTTTTCAAATTGTCTGTCAGGACCCACCAAAATGTTTGTGTTTACAAATTGTTTGTCAGAGCCCATCAAAGTGTTTGTGTTTCCAAATTGATTGTCAGAAACCAACGAAGTGTTTGTTTCCAAATTGTTTGTCAGAACCCATCAAAGTGTTTGTGTTTCCAAATTGATTGTCGGAACCCAAGAAAGTGTTTGTTTCCAAATTTTTTGTCAGATCCCAACAAAGTGTTTCCAAATCGTTTATCAGAGCCCAAAAAAAGTGTTTGTGTTTCCAAATTGTCAGTACCCAACAAAGTGTTGTGTTTCCGAAATGTTTCTCAGAGCTCCTAAAAAATCTGTGTTTCCAAATTGATTGTCAGATCCCAACAAAGCGTTTGTTTGTCCAAATTGTCTGTCAGAGTCCAGCAAAGGGTTTCATTCAAAGCAGATCGAGGGTTTTCTAGTGTGAGACGCAAACAGCGTCACTAAATTAGCTTTCTGTGCAGTCGGTATTCTTCATTTGTGAAACTCGTTGGCCACTAACAAGTGAAGAACTGTCTTCCTGTCATTAACTCCTAGAATCCTTGTAATAATCTCTTGTTTCTTTCATTTATTTATATGCACCATCCAAATATTTCGCCTTGGATACATCTGTTTTGGTAGATACAAGGTGAAGTGCAAGTTGTCATTTCATTTCGAGGCACTCCCTATTTTTTTCCTCCAGCCAAATCTTTTCTTCAGTACCTCAAGCTCAGACATTTACAGTCACTAAAACATTAATTAACATACGTCAGCACAACTATTTTATTATACGAGGCTACATGTTTCGACCTTTTAAACGGTCGTCTTCAGGCCTTGTAACAGATTGAGTCAACAGATGCTGTGTACATGTTGGGACCCCATTATTTACACCGCGTCTGTTGACTCAACCTGTTAGAATGCCTGAAGATGACCGTTTAAAAGGTCGAAACATGTGGCCTCGTATAATAAAATAGTTGTGCTGACGTATATTAATTAATGTTTTAGTATATTTCTAACACATCGTGATGCTTTCCATCAAATTTACAGTCACTGTGTCTCTTAGAGACACCAGGAATAACAACAACAAATTCATTTCTAGTAACTGGTTAAATAGAGGAGTAACTAGTATATCTGGGGGTACGCGTTGGCGCATTTGGTTGAGGCACTGCGCTACAAGCCGGAAGGTCGCGGTTTCGATTCCCGATGGTGTACTGGAATTTTTCATTGACATAATCCTTTCAGCCGTACTATGGCCCTGGAGTTGACTCAGCCTCTAACAGAAATGAGTACCAGGAATATTTTTCTGGGGGGTAAAGGCGGCCGGTGCGTAGTGCTGACAAACTTACCACCTGAATGTGCCGATTGTCTTGACGTCTAAGAGCCTCACCATCCTGAAACTCTCAGGGACTTTCCAGGTCTATAATGGGATTGCTTTACCTTTACCTTTTTTAATTATATATTTGGCGCTTCCAGTCCCTCTCTATCTTTATCGACCACATAAAGTAAGTATTCGTAGAAATATAATCGAGAGATACACGCATTCTAATCCAATAAGCCTTACGAGGTGGAAGTAAAATCTCTCCGATATTTGTAATAAATGGATGCACATAGGAGAGGGCAAATTGTAAGCCTTCTGGCTGTCGTCGCGTTCCATTTCTGTGCTATTAACGATTTTATACTAAATTTGTCCATTTAGAATCAACCGATCCCATTGCCGCGCGGTCTAAGGTGTGGGTCTGCGGCAGCTCACTTGCTGGGATTGCGGGTTCGAATACCACCGGAGGCATGGATGTTAGTCTCTTGGGGTGTTGCGTGTGTTTATACGTAGATGTCTCTGCTACTGGCTGATCACTCGTCTAGAGGGGTCCTACTGTGTGTGTGTGTGTGTGTGTGTGTGTGTGTGTGTGTGTGTGTCTGAGTGTGATCCCGAAACCTCAACAATGAGAAAGATTATGCCCACTAGGGACTGTTGAGTCATGAAAAAAAAAAATACAATCTACAGAGTGAGCATAAATTCTTTCCCTGATTACAAGAAAACTACTGTACGTGGAATACAAACTTTTTTTTTCGAAATGTAACTCAAGAAGTTTTTTTACAACATGTTAATACACTTCAACATGTGATCCTTTTGTTGCACGGAGAACGTCTAATCGATAATCAATTTCTCTCCACGTGTTCTCCACCATGTCTTCAGTTATTGTAGCAAAAGCGTCTGCTATTCTTGCCTTCAAATTTCTAATATCTGGAACTGGTATCAAAAACAATTTGTCCTTAACATATCCCCATCAAAAGAAGCCAAGGAGGGTGATATCTGGCGATCGTGGTGGCCAGGGTGTCGGACCATCTCTCCCAATCCACCTGTTTGGAAATGCTGCATCCAAAACCAAACGTTAAAAGTATTACAATAAACACATGACACAAAATTTTAGAAACTAACTTAAATAATGGTAAAAAAAGTTTGTATTCCACAAAGTCTTCTTGTAATAAATGTTTGTAATCAGGGAAAGACTTTATGCTCACTCTGTACTTGTAATTCGGTGCGTGAATTTAAATAGGTTCAATTGATCTAATATAATTCGTAATGTACGAAATTTAAAAGGGATTTTCATTTTTTCCCCCCCGGAAATTTCATCTCACAAAACTAGATTAGGATCCAAGCTAAATTATTTTAATTTTAAATAAGTGGTGTCTGTTAATTTGTAAATTTTGTTCGGTATAATTAATATTTAGCAAAGTGGTTAAGGCGCTGTGCTACAAACCGGAAGGTCGCTGGTTCGTTTCGAGTTGCGTTCGAGACGCCGAAAGGGAAGGTTGTATAGTGTTGTGAGCGATTGAAAGTAGGGAAGTGAAGCGGTGAAGTAGTGTAGTGGAAGAGATTTGTGTTCGTGTTTGTAGTGGCGAGTGTGGTGACCCAGCAACATGTGTGAACAACAGAACATAATAGTATGCACCTTTGATCTCAAAAGTCCGCGTATATCGGAATATGATATACACGGGTGGATTTATGCACAAATGATGCTAGAAGATAGTGAGGTCTTAATGGAACAAATTGACGGTCCACAAAGATATGTGTATATTAAACTGCGAGGCAATAACCGACTACAAAAAGTGCTCCAGTTGACTGGAGGCCAAGCAGAATACCGACATACCAATGGAGAAGTCTCGATGGTGGTGTAGAAACGGCGGGTCTAGGAACGAGAAGGGTTCGTATAGCAAACCTACCCCCAGAAGTGCCGGAGGAGATAATCCGAAAAACGATGGCCAGATATGGAGAAGTAAAGGATGTGGAGGCTGAGACTTGGTCCCGTATCTATCGATACAAAGTGTCAAATGGCGTCCGCGTTGCGGTGATGAAGCTGGCAAAACACATTCCGTCGAATATCACTATAGCCGGACATAGGGTGCTAGTGTCCTACGAGGGTCAACCGATGGCGTACGACAGATGCCATAAAA
>Ga0123355_10011816_pt1 | contig 13489 bp, 10 predicted proteins | sample TergutEmb28metaG_3_FD_89872 | JGI IMG/M metagenome (GOLD analysis project Ga0123355, IMG submission 89872) | Embiratermes neotenicus P1 segment gut microbial communities from Petit-Saut dam, French Guiana - Emb289 P1 | ecosystem: Host-associated > Arthropoda: Insects > Digestive system > Gut ...
GTTAAGAATATACTCTTCCCCATTGGGTGCAACATACACCAACCTAACGGATTGTGCTTTAATTGTAATTCCTCGTTCACGCTCTAAATCCATGTTGTCCAGCACTTGGCTTTGCATTTCTCTTTTTGTTAAAACACCGGCTAATTCAATGAGTCTATCTGCTAATGTTGATTTACCATGGTCTATATGCGCAATTATACAAAAATTCCTAATGTGTTCCATTATTTATCTCCTATCCTGTGGCTATATTATCAAATAGTTACTGGAAAGTTATACAGTATCACAGCAATTTTATCAAGGTTATAATATTCATACGGTTGAAACTTTCTTTAATCTGACGTACAATCAAATATATAAACATGAAATATAAAAAAGCGGCTACGCCGCTTTGCGGGGGCTTGGGGGCAACGCCCCCATTGCGCGACGGAAATTGTGAGAGCAATTTCCTAGCAAATGAAAAGAATACATTTCGGAAGGATAATTCTAATGAATAACCATAAAACCCCTCCATTTCCAAAACGTGCAGTAATAACCAATGGAATGCCATATGGTGATAAACCCTTACACTTTGGGCATGTGGGTGGAGGATTTATACATTCTGACATATATGCGCGTTTTTTGCGTGACAGGATTGGCAAAGATAATGTAATTTATGTTTCAGGAACAGATTGTTATGGTGCAGGTATTGAAGTAAAATATAGCAAAGCATTAGAAAATAATTTTGTTGGAAGTATCCAAGATTTTGTTGAACAATTCCATGAAATACAAAAAAAGTCACTAGAATCCTATAATATTAGTTTAAACTTGTATGCAACTTCTGCATTTGGAGAATCAGGGCAAAAGCATAAAGAATTATCCAATTGGTTGTTTGAAGTTTTATATGAAAATGGCTATCTTAGACTAGAAGAAATTGAACAATTTTTTGATGAAGAAAGCCAAACAGTTTTAAATGGTAGGCAAGTTGAAGGGCGTTGCCCTGTTGCAAAATGTAAGTCTGAAAAGGCATATGCTGATGAATGCGAAATGGGGCATCAATACAGCCCTCGTGATTTAATTGCTCCCAAACATGTAATAACAGGAGCTACACCTGTTTTGCGATCAGTAAAAAACTGGTATTTTGATTTAGAGCGTTTTTCAGAGGAATTAAAACAACAACAAGAAATTCTTGCAGATGAAGGAATTAGCCGTAAATTTTTCTTGTCTAATGTAGCAGATTTTTTAAAACCTCCAACAATTATAGTTAAACTAGCCGAAACACAAGACTTTGAACTATTAAAAGAAGCCTGTTCAAAAATGCAGACGCATAAGGCTAACTTAAATGAAGGTGATAAATCGGCAGTTTTAACATTTGAGTCACTACAAGACCGCCAACATGCTTGTGAAATTTTAAGAGAGTATAATATTCGTTTTCGTACAGGCACAACACTTGTACCATTCCGGTTATCAGGCAATGTAAAATGGGGCATACCTGTCCCCGTAAAAGAAAACATAAACGACCAAACATTTTGGGTATGGCCAGAATCTCTTTGGGCACCAATTTCATTTGTTCAAACTTATTTGCAACAAAAAACAGGTTCAAGTGAATCATGGACAGATTGGTGGTTTAATCCTGATTCAAAAGTATACCAGTTTATTGGTGAGGATAATATATACTTTTATGCAGTAGCGGGAATAGGTTTGTTTATGGCTATGAATCAGATTGCGGGGCGCGAAACTGTAAAAAACTTACCTAATATAATTCCAAATCGTCATGTGTTTTATGGAAACCGTAAAGTTAGCAGTAGCGGAAATATTACCCCTCCAAGTGTAGATAAACTTCTGGAGCATTATACATCAGAGCAGTTGAGAATGCATTTTGCACACATGGCATTACAAAGTAATAGCGTAAAATTTTTACCAAAAGCTGTAATGGAAAACGAAACTGGTTTTGATGCAACCCTAGCAGAAGGGAATATTTTAACAAATGTGTTTAACCGCTTAGTACGCTCTTGTTTTTACACATTGCAAAAATATTTTGATGGTAAAATGCCCACAGTTGCTGTAAGCCAACAAGCACAAGAGTCTGCCAACACCATGATTTTTGAATATGACTGGGCTATGTATCGTTTTGAATATTCTAAGGTAATTGACCTTTTAGATGTTTATTTGCGTGAGGCTAATAAAATATGGTCTGCTTCAAGCAAAGAAGTCGAAAAGGAAGCCGAAAATAATGAATCACTACGCGCAAATGTTGTTGTAGATGGTTTTCATGTAGTGCGTGTTGCAACTACTCTTTTACACCCCTTTGCACCAGAAGGAACAGATAAAGTGCGTGAATATCTCTGTTGTGGTGAAAATCTTTGGGATTGGGCATTTATTAACGAACCTTTAACTTTTTTTACTGATAATTTTAAATTCCTAGAACCTAGAGTTGATTTTTTTGTTAAGCACTCATCACAACTGTAAGATACAGTACTATTTAGAAGAAGCTGGGGAGGGACAAATGAAATGAATATCTTTATTGGAAGTTCTAAAGAATCTATTGCAAAAGCAAGACAGGTTGCAACAAGTATTGAGCAACTGGGGCATACGGTTAAATCATGGTGGCATGTAAATACATTTACCCCATCAAAACATGTATTTGAGTGTTTGGAGGATATGCTTGATTCAGTGGATGCTGCTGTATTCATTTTTGGCGAAGATGATAAACAGTGGTATAGAGGAACGGAAGTAACGGCTGTAAGGGATAATGTGTTGCTTGAATACGGATTGTTTTGTGGTGCATTAGGAAGAATGAATGTTGCTATTTGTGTAACAGGAAATCCAAGAATAGCAAGCGATTTGGCGGGATTAATCTGGATTTCGTTAGAAATGATAAATACAGCAGAAAGTAAAATTGATAATTGGTTAAAAGGTTGTCAACCAAAGAAATTGACAACAAAGCATGATGAAAATTTTGAAGAGCCAAAGATGAATGGTTTAGACCCAAGATTATTTGGAGCTTGGAAATATCATAGTGGGGTTCAATTATTTGCACCAGATTCCAGAGGGGGTGCAATATTTCTTCGTTCCACGGGGAGATGTGGAAATTTTTGGCTATGGAAAATTATAGATGGTATGTTCGTTTTTGAAAAGAAGCAAAGTAATGATAAAAAATTTTACGAATATAAAGTCGTAGGCTCAGTACTCATATTCTACTGGATTGAAACTGGTGAGGTAGGCATATACAAAAAACAAAATTAAAAGGTTGGCGTGTTGCGTATGTATTTGTAGTGTGATACAGTGGTAATAAAGGAGATGATTATTATGCCAAAAACTGCAACGATTCACACACGGATAGAGCCTGAAATTAAAATTCAAGTTGATAATATCTTGAATGAACTAGGTATATCAACGACAGAAGCAATCAATTTGTTTTTTCGTCAAATTATACGTTATCGTGGCATACCACTTGACTTGCGAATACCAAATATCGAAACAATTACCAGCATTCATGAGGCAGAACAAAATATAGACCTTCATAGATGTGAAAATCTTGACCAGTTATTCAAGGAGCTGAAGGAGGATTGAAAACACCTGTATACTCTACAAGGTTTAAAAAAGAATATAAATTATCTCAAAAAAGAGGACTGAAACTCATTCAGATTTGTTTTAAGAATGGGCAAAAATCGCAAGTTATTATTTTGATAATAGAAAGGAAGATTCTTGTATGAAGAATCAACAACATTGGTTTAAGCGTATAACATTAACGCTTTTGGTATTAGCACTTTTTGCGGGAGGCATTTCTGTTCGCGCCCACGTAGTCGCACAAAGAAACACATGGGATTTGACTCTCCCCTCATTACATGAAGCATTTGAAGATTTTTTCTTGTTTGGGAATACTTATTCTGGCGGAGGGCATAATGTTCCAGGATATGGTTGGGATAACCCAATTATGAGTGCGGCGACTTATGAAATGTTCAAACATCATTTTAACGCCGTCACAGCAGAAAACTGGCATAAGCCACAACCTATAGCACCAGGCAATTGGCGACCAGATGAGTTTAATTTTGTTCAAGCTGATAGAATTGTCGATTTTGCAGTTGACAATGATATCGCGCTAATAGGTCATGCTCTTGTATGGCATTCACAATCACCAAACTGGTTATTCCGCACTGGAGGCGGCACAGAAGCGCAACCATTAACCAGAGCACAAGCACGCGAAAACATGGAGTTTTACATTCGTACACTCTCTGAACATTGGGCAGAGCGTGGTATGATTGGTGCATTTTATTCTTGGGATGTTGCTAATGAAGTAATTTCGTCAAGTGTGGGCGCATTTTCTGGCGATTGGAGAAACCACATTCGTAGTGTAGATAATGCTTGGTTGGATGCTTATGCAAACAACCCTACAGGAATACCAGGACACCCAACAGATTACATTTATGATGCATTTATCCTTGCGCGTCGATATTTCCCATATTCCGTATTATATTACAATGATTACAACGAGCAACAACCAGGCAAACGCGAAGCAATAGCACAAATGGTTGAGTACTTTAACACACGTTGGGCGCATGATTTTGAAAACAACCCCGAAGCAGTAGCAAGAGGATTACGATATTCAGGGCGTTTACTTATAGAAGGTATTGGAATGCAAGCCCATTACCATGCTATGGGGGGATGGACTGGCTGGGGACCTCCTAATAATCCTGCAACCTCCAATGTTAGGTTATCTATCGAACGTTTTGTTCAAACTGGCGCACGAGTTAGTATCACAGAGTTAGATATTACTTTGGGTGGATTTGGATGGCAAGAAATACCTAATCCAACACAAGCACAATTACAAACACAAGCTGAATTTTATGCGCGCGTGTTTAGTTATATTTTGGAATTTTCAGACCATATCCCACGCGTTTCTGTTTGGGGGCTTGCAGACAGTCATAGTTGGCGCAGAGTTGGACACCCACTACTATTTAATGCAAACTATCAAGCTAAACCTGCATTTCATGCAATTCACCAAGCATTAGCAGACTTTGAAAGAGCTAATCGCAATCGTGTAGTTAATGCTCCTACAATTACCACTGATGAAACATTACCTCGCGGCACAACCAGAAACCACTACATTACACAACTTACAGCAGAAAGAAACAACTGGGCACCAATTTTGTGGACTGTTGAAGAAGGTAATTTACCTCCAGGTCTTAGATTACATTCAAGAACTGGTGTAATTGAAGGAACTCCAACAAGAAATGGTACTTTCAATTTTACAATTGGTATTGAAAATTCTGGCGGATTAACTACTCAAGAGTTTTCTATAACAATAGGCATACAAGGCAGTAGTTCTGTCACTAATGAACCAGCTACAGAAGCAGAAGAAACCAATGTAGCAACACCACAACCTACTCCAACTCCTGCACCAGTAGTACCATCATTACCATCAAACTAAAACTTTAGGGGTTGTATCAATGCTTGTTTGATACAGCCCCTTTCCTAAAGAGAACGAGGTAATTAATTTTATGAAAACTTTTACAAACCCATTTATTTGGGCTGATGTACCAGACCCTGATATTATTCGTGTTGGTGATGTGTATTATATGACCAGCACCACAATGTACTTTACACCTGGTTGCCCTGTTATGAGGTCTACAAACTTGGTGCAGTGGGAAATTATAGGTTATGTATATGACAAACTTTCAGATAACGACCATATGAATTTATGTAATGGCAAAAATGATTATGGCAAAGGCAGTTGGGCAAGTTCTTTGCGTTATAATAATGGTATATTTTACTGTGCATTTGTGGCATACAACACAAATAAAACCTATATTTTTCAAACAGATGATATCGAAAAAGGCAATTGGCAAAAGTATGTAATAGATGGAATTTACCACGATATGTCACTTTTGTTTGACGATGATGGTAAAGTTTATATGGTATATGGTGTATTTGAAATTAAAATTATTGAACTCACAGCCGATGCTACAGCTATAAAACAAAATGGGTTAAACACAACAATTATTAAAAATGCAGACATAAGTGGGGGCAATGACCTTGCAGAGGGTGCGCATATATACAAACTTAATGGAAAATATTACATCTTTGTAATTTGTTGGCCTCAAACAGGAAAAAAGCGACGCATACAAGTGTGTTATCGTGCAGATTCTATAACAGGGAACTATGAGGGCAAAATAATACTAGATGATGACCTTGATTTCTTTAATGCAGGTGTTGCCCAAGGTGGTATTGTTGATACTCCAACTGGTGAATGGTATGCATTGCTATTTCAAGACCATGGGGCAGTAGGTAGAATCCCTGTGCTTGTGCCTGTATCATGGATAGATGAATGGCCAATACTTGGCGAAAATGGCAAAGTTCCAATAACTATGCCATATCCCGCGCCACCAGTTATCAACACCAAAATATCAACACCCCTTGTTATTCCTGATAATTTTGATACTCCAACTTTGGCTTATGAATGGCAATGGAATCATAACCCTGATAAAAATTATTGGTCACTTTTAGCGCGTACAGGCTGGCTCAGGTTAATAACAGGTTGTGTTGTAGATGGGCTTTTGAATGCAATAAACACCCTCACACAACGTACTTTTGGTCCTACATGCTCTGGCAGTGTAATGTTGGATGTAACCCACATGAAAGACGGCGACTATGCGGGGCTTGCTGCACTTCAAGAATTATTTGGTTTTGTTGGAGTTAGTCAGCGGGCAGGGAAAAAGTATATTGTGATGGAAACACATGATACAAAACATACAAATGTAGCGCCTATACTACTGGAACAATCTCTGATTTACCTAAAAATAGATTTTATGTTTACAACTGCCACGAGTATTATTGATGAAGCCTATTTCTATTATAGTTACGATGGTGATAATTGGGAAAAAATTGGCGCAAAACTGAAGATGGAATACAAATTATCACATTTTACAGGTTATCGTTTTGCACTTTTTAATTATGCCACAAAAACCACCGGCGGTTATGTGGATTTTGATTGGTTTAATGTATCAACTTCCTTGAATTAGTTATCTTTCACTTGACGCAATTGCCCGCCATGTTTATAGTGTGTAGCATAAGTTATAAATTTTTAGGAATGATTTAAATGATTTTATCAGGAAAAAGCATTAGGGAAAAAATGGGTAAAGACATTGTAATTGAGCCTTTTTGCGAAACAGCCATAAACCCAAATAGTTATAATTTAACATTACACAACGAACTTAAAGTTTATACAGACCACGAGTTGGATATGAAAGTAGCACACAAAACAAAAACTGTGCTTATTCCTGATGAAGGGTTAGTCCTTCAACCAGGAGTATTATATCTTGGACGCACCCATGAATATACAGCAACAGATAAATATGTACCAATGTTGGAAGGGCGCTCTAGCGTGGGACGACTGGGCTTATTTGTGCATGTTTGCGCTGGTTTTGGGGATATCGGCTTTAAAGGTTATTGGACTTTAGAGATTCATTGTGTACAGCCAATACGAATTTATGCCGGAGTCGGAATTTGTCAAATTTACTATCACAGTATTGAAGGTGAATACGAACCATACATTTCGGGAAAATATCAGAATAACACAGGTATACAACCTAGTCTTTTATATCGAGACTTTAAAATGTGAAAAATGAAAGAGATGAATATATGGAAAATGAAGATTTAACATTACCTATACCCTTTAATGAGGAAGATATAGAGGCTTTGTATGGTGAAATTCCCATAGAACGAATAGGTTTTTTTAGCAATGTAAAACGATTCTTTAAAAAGCTATTTAAACGCAACAAACAAGAAGAAATTTCATCAGACTTAGATACGTATTCAAAATTTAAACATTTCTATGAAGAAATGGAGCGCGATGACCCAAACTATCTATCTGTACGTCATGCGGCAACATTGTGTGATGAGGCTTTGCGCGTGGCAAAACAACGATTAAGAGTAAGTACAAACCTTAATTTAATTGATGACAAACTAGGAGAGTTACAAGCATTTATAAATCTTAGTGATGAAGAATTAAAAAGCCTTAAAATTATGCTAGAAAGATTTGTAGCACTTGCACAAGAACGAAGCGTACTTCTTGAAAAATTAACTGATTATGATGCTTCATTGGTTGATATGGAGCCTTTAAAAGAGGATGCAAAAAAGGTTATACCATCCATAAAAGAAGCCGAAAGAAATCAACGTGCATTACGTCAAGATATTGGATATCTAACTGGAGAAAAAGAAGAGCTTATAAATGAACGGCAAGACATGTTGGATTCAAGGAAATTTATCCGTAAGTTTACAACATTTACACTTGTCACATTTGCATTTATGGTGTTTATTCTGATATTTATTCAATTTAACACAACTACAAGTATTTTTATTCCTACAACAATTTTGGTTTTGCTTGCAATGGTCACGTTATCTGCATTGTATGTATTTAATCATCGAATACGCAGGGATTTAAAAATGAACATGAAAAAACAACACAAGGCCATAGAGCTTCTTAATAAAAAGACAGTAGTTTATGCGTATTATACAAATTTTTTGCGGTTTTGTTATAAAAAGTATAAGGCAAAAAATTCACGCACCCTTGAGCGTAATTTAAGCACCCTTGAAAGTTATCGTCATCTTGCAAACAGAATTGACACTGTACGTAATCTTATGTATGAAACAGAAACAGGTATTGAACGTTTTGTACGCGACAAAAAATTGGGTGGAATGAAAGCCACAATCGAAGGTTTTGCAAAAACTGTTAATCTTGATGACAAAAAACGCCATTTCACACAACTAAAGGCAGAAAAAGAATCTGTAGAGCATGTATTAGTTGATTTAGACAAACGCCATGAAGAAATATGGGATGTATTGGTACGACTTAATAATGGTGATGACAGTAAAAAGATAAATGCAGTAGTTGAGATGTATATAAACGAAGCAGAAAAATTATTTACCACCCCTATTACAAACACTGAAAACGAAGAAGAAGGCGAACCAAAGCCAATTTGGAAGTTATTTGAGTTTTTTGTAGAGGGTGACAGCCCAGCACTATTAACCGAAGCGGCAGAGGGTGTATTAACTGATATTTTAAACGAACCAGTTGAACTTTTGCCATCATTTGAAGAAAAATCATAAAACAGTATGACTCCGTCACACATCCTGCAAACTTTGACAGGAAATGCGCGAATGCGCATTTCCAAAAGAAAGGGGTTAAGGGGACTTGTCCCAAAACCCCATTGTTTTAACTCAAAAGAAAGAAGTGTAAAATATGGATATTCCAAAAAACTACGATAAAAACCGCGAACCAGAAATTTATGCAAAATGGCTTGAAAATGGGTATTTTCGTGCAGAAGTAAATCCCAATAAAACACCATATACAATCATGATGCCCCCACCAAATATCACAGGGCAATTGCATATAGGTCACGCACTTAATAATACAATCCAAGATATATTAGTCCGATTTAAACGTATGCAAGGTTATGAAACACTCTATCAGCCTGGTACAGACCATGCCGCAATCGCTACAGAAGTAAGAGTAATTAAAGCCCTTGCCAAAGAAGGATTAACAAAAGAAGGGCTTGGGCGTGAAGCGTTTCTGGAAAAACTTTGGGATTGGAATGCTAAATATGGTGGTACAATTATCAAACAATTGGAAAAATTGGGCGTGTCTTGCGATTGGCAACGTTTGCGTTTTACCATGGATGAAGGACTTTCTGATGCTGTATTGGAAGTTTTTGTACGCTTATACGAAGAGGGCAAAATATATAAGGGCGAACGACTTGTAAACTGGTGCACAATATGTGGAACTAGTATTTCTGATGCAGAAGTTGAACATGAAGAAAAAGAAGGATATTTGTATCATTTTAAATACCCTATAAAAGGCGAAAGTGATGGATTTATTTCATTTGCTACTACACGCCCAGAAACAATGTTAGGCGACACTGCAATTGCTGTACATCCAGATGATGAACGTTATAAAAATTTAGTTGGTAAAATGGTTATAATTCCAATAGTGGGGCGCGAAATTCCTATTATTGCAGATACCTATGTAGACCCGGAATATGGCACAGGTGTTGTAAAAATCACCCCCGCCCACGACCCAAATGATTTTGAGGTTGGTGTACGCCATAATCTTCCACGTATAAATGTTATGAATGATGATGGCACAATTAACGAAAATGGAAAACATTACAATGGTCTTACTTGCGAAAAAGCCCGCGTAACTATCATTGATGAAATGGCAAAATTAGGATTATATATAAAATCTGAATCCATGCTTCATAATGTGGGTGAACATGACCGTTGTGGCACAGTTGTAGAGCCATTAATGAAGCTACAATGGTTTGTGAGTATGGAAGAATTGGCAAAACCCGCTCTTGAAGCCTATAAAAATGGAAAAGTTAAGTTCAATTTCGAGCGTTTTGGCAGAATTTATCAACATTGGTTGGAAAATATTCGCGATTGGTGTATTTCCAGGCAATTATGGTGGGGGCATAGAATTCCAGCTTATTATTGCCTAGAGGGGCATATTACTGTAAGTAAAACCACGCCACAAAAATGCTCCTCCTGTGATGCTACTGAACTCATACAAGATGAAGATGTTCTTGATACATGGTTTTCATCAGCATTGTGGCCATTTTCTACATTAGGTTGGCCAGAAATAACCGAGGATTTGAAATATTTTTATCCAACAAACACCCTTGTAACCAACTATGAAATTCTTTTTACATGGGTGGTGCGTATGGTATTTATGGGCATTAAGTACACTGATGATGTACCATATACAGATGTAATTATTCATGGAATGGTGCGCGATGAATTAGGGCGCAAAATGTCTAAGTCGTTGGATAATGGTATTGACCCCTTGGAAATTATTGAAGAATTTGGCGCGGATGCTTTACGCCTTATGCTAGTAAGTGGAAACGCACTTGACAATGATACCCGATTTTTCCATAACAGACTAGAACCAGCCCGTAATACTCTTAATAAATTATGGAATGCTACCCGTTTTGTAATGATGAATATTGAAGATTACGACGAAAATATATCCAAAAGTTACAGAACAGAAGATAAATGGATTCTTTCCAAGATGGCACGTTGTGTTAAAGAAGTCACAGAAAAATTGGAATCACATGACTTGGTATTGGCAACACAAAAAATTGTAGAATTTCTTTGGGATGAATTCTGTGACTGGTATGTGGAAATGGTTAAACCACGCCTATATGCAACTGATTCAGAAAGTGGGAAATGCCTTCGTGTTGCGGCACAAGAAACCCTTCGTAAGGTTTTGATAACTGCATTAAAATTATTACATCCAGTTGCACCATTTATTACAGAAGATTTATATTGTGCGCTTAATAGTAATAATAAACAAACTATAATGCTTAGTGAATGGCCTGAAATTTCTTCTAGCCTTATAAATGAAAGTGCCGAAAAAGATATCGAATTGCTAAAAGAAATTGTTCGTGCTATTCGTAATATTCGAGCAGAAAAAAAAGTTCCACCATCTCAAAAAATATCAATTGCTTTAAAACCTGAAAATGCGCACATTGCTACCCTTGTATGTGACAGCTCTAGGTTTATTAAGGTTTTAGTTGGTGCAAATGACTTCAAAATTTTACCATCATCTGGAGATGGAGAAATTCCCATAAATGCTCTATCTATTGTTGTTTCCAGTGCAACTGTTTATATCCCCTTAGATTCCCTTGTAGACCCCGAAAAAGAAAAGGCTCGTTTACTAAAAGAGCAAACAAAACTGGAGCAAGAAGTTTCACGCATTCGCGATAAATTAAGCAATGAGGGGTTTGTTTCAAAAGCCCCAGAAAAGCTAATTATTGCGGAAAAAGACAAGTTAGAAAATTATTCGGCTATGTTAGCCAAGGTTAATAACGAGTTAGTGGGGCTATAATCTTCTTTCTTGAAATAGTATATACTACTTTTACTAACTTCAACTAAACACCAGCAACCCGCAATATTGTAATGTTTTATCACAAGTATGTATTAGTAAAAACAAGTGAAAAACAGTAGCTTGAAGCAACAATAAAGACCAAGCAAAGACCAAACCCAAGGCGCATTTTCATTATAAAATACCTACTATGTTTAACTTGAAAACAAAACATAGGTAGGTATTTTTATTATATAGTAGTTTCTATCGAAAACAGACTGGTATTATCCAGCAAATCCATGTGATGATTAACAATTTGGCAGACCGTTTTAAATAGAAATAGCTATATCAATTTGTCTAAATAATTTTAATAATTCATATTTTGACTTTCCCCATTTTTTAATTTTGAAAGTCTTGAACCCCTTGAAATCATTGGGCTAAGGAGCAATCATGATTTGAAATCAGGCACTTTTATTTTCGACATAATTTTATAATTTTTGCAACGTAAAATCAGGCTTTGTGGGGTATAAAAATCCCGAAAATGGACAACGTTAAAAAAAATGGGGAAACTCAAAAATTCATATGTATAGAAATAGTATCACAGCGAGAAAAAACAAACCCGCCCAAAGGGCGGGCAAAAATTTTGCATTCAAAAATAATCATAATACTTTTATAGTACCCTTGTAGCTGTTAAAGTAATTTTGTAGTTCCTTTTGTCGTTCTGTTAATGCCTCCATTTCCTTTTTTGCTTGTTCATATTTCAATCGTGTCTGTCTTTCATTGTCGGCAGTTTGTAACCTATCCCAATAATTTTCACAGCTTACGAGTTTTTCAATGCCTACAGCGTCAACGATTTTAGCAAAATCATCTTTGTGCAAGTCAAGGAGAATATACAATTTTTCTAAAATGGTGTATTCCTCACTGCTGATTTTTACCGCCTTTTTGCTCCGCTCTTTTAGTTCATGAATTGTCATTTTTCTATCTCCCTTCAATATATAGGGCTAGTGGCTTATGCCACTACCTCCGAATCATAATCATATAACCCATTCATAATTTGAACGCTGATATCTTCACCATAAATGTCCCACAGTGCGTCAAAATCCCAAACACCAGCATTATATAATTCTGCATCAAAAATTGTACAATGTACTTTCTTTCCTGTTTCCCTGTCAGTTATGATAATTGGTGTAAACATTTTCATCTCTCCTTTTGAGTTTGGGGGAAATGGTCTAAAGCCGTTCCCCATGCATATTTGTTTATGCCATTGCATAAATTTTTGTTGTACCTTGGCTGTTAAATTCTCCGCTTGTGCCGTACATATTGCGTATTTCATCTAAACTGTAATCTTTGTGGCTACGTCTATGATAATCTTCTGGAGCAAGAAACCAGCATAATTTTTTAGAGTGCCACTTAAAACGCAATTCTTTTAATTTTTCCTTGTGTGGTTTTGTTTCCCCTGATACCCACACGAAACACCCAATTACTTCAATTGTGATGTTGTCCATTTTCATTAGTTCTGTGATTAAATCTTTGAATTGGTCGGCGGTTTCTGCATTTTCTTTTGTGTAGGTTTCACCATCTTTGTTTTTGTGAATGTTTTTCAGTTGTGGGAAAAGTTTGTCATATTCGTTATTGACTGCTTTCATAGCTTCA
>Ga0123355_10011817_pt1 | contig 13489 bp, 13 predicted proteins | sample TergutEmb28metaG_3_FD_89872 | JGI IMG/M metagenome (GOLD analysis project Ga0123355, IMG submission 89872) | Embiratermes neotenicus P1 segment gut microbial communities from Petit-Saut dam, French Guiana - Emb289 P1 | ecosystem: Host-associated > Arthropoda: Insects > Digestive system > Gut ...
GTGATCTCGCCACCAAGCACTTCATATTTAGGATGGCCCATAACAACTTGTGATAAAGTTGATTTTCCTGTCCCGTTTGGATCCATAATTGCATGGATTTCGCCACCTTTAATTTCTAAATCAACACCTTTTAAAATCTCTTTCTCTTCAACTGATGCTTTTAAATCTTTAATTTTTAATACTGGTTTTGCCATTCCTACATCTCCCTCTGGTATTTCTGCTAATTTGATTATTTATCCATTCAAAAAAAACAGGATAAAATCCTATTTTTAAATTATATCAAACCCATTGTTTTTTTTCTAGCATTTTCTTTAGGTGTTCTGCTATTATCTTTGGCTATTTTACTACTGTTCTTTCGATTTACATGAATCACAAACACCAGTAAACGACAGGCTAATCGTTTCTGTCGTAAATCCGTAATTCGCATCTAGATATTGTGAAAAGTCAGGCAATCCATCTATTTCAACATCATAAATTTCATCACAAGCAGTACAAGCGAAATGATAATGATCATGGGTATTCAAATCATAACGCTCAAGTCCATCTGCAAGCATAATTTGCATAATCGTTCCAGCTTCAGCTAATTGCCTTACATTGCGATAAACAGTCGTTTTGCTAATAGAAGAATAGTTTTCCTTAATTTCACTATAAATCTCATCAATGGATAAATGCCCCTTAATTGGTTTTAACTTATTCAAAGTTTCAATAATTATTTGCTTTTGAATAGTCTGACGTTGCTGCATATATTCCACCTACTTTCTTTTGTTAAGATACTACTATTATAGCACAATTGCTTAGAAAAATCAATATCATTTTCTTTTGTAACTCTTTACTATTAAGTTATCTATTTAAATAGTTAAATTCCGCTTTTTCCCAATCAATCACATTAAAGAAGTTGTCAATATACTCTGGGCGACGGTTTTGACATTTTAAGTAATAAGCATGCTCCCAAACATCAATATTGATAACAGGCTTAACACCATAAGGAATTTCAGTGTCTTGGTTAGGTGTTTTTAATAGGCTTAACTTTCCATCAGCATCAGTTACTAGCCATGCCCAACCTGAACCGAATTGTGTTAGCCCTGCTTGTTTGAATTCAACTTTGAAGTTTTCCATTGATCCAAAAGCTTTAATAATTGCATCAAATAATGGTCCCGATGTTGGTTGGGGAACATCTTTCTTTAATAAATCGAAGAAGAAGTTATGATTATAAACGCCACCACCATGATTACGCACAACTAGGCGAATAGCTTCTGGTAATTCATCTAGTTTTGCTATGAGTTCTTCTACTTCTAAACCGTGTAGCTCTGGGTGGTTTTCTAATGCCACGTTTAGTGTCGTTACATAAGTGTTTAAATGCTTGCTATGGTGTAACTCCATGGTAGCAGCATCAATGAACGGCTCTAAAGCCTCGTAAGAATAGTTTAATGGTTTTAATTCAAATGGATATGCCATTATATGTTCCTCCTAGTGATTTAGTATTAGTTTCTAATGATATAATCAAATGCACCTAAAGCAGCAGTTGCACCACTTCCCATTGAGATGATGATTTGTTTGTAAATACTATTTGTACAATCACCCGCTGCATAAACACCTTCTACATTGGTTGCACCGTGTCCATCAACAAGAATTTGGTCACGTGAGTCCATTTCAACTGATCCTTTTAGCCAATCTGTGTTTGGAACAAGGCCAATTAAGATAAAAATTCCTTCTACATCAATGTTTTTTGAGACATTTGCTATACGATCTGTATAGGTCAAGCCTTTGACAGTTGAATCTCCTGTAATTTCAGTTGTTTGTGCATTTAAGATAATATCAACATTTGGAAGTGATCGCAACTTTTCTTGCAAGACAACATCAGCGAGAAGTTTATCAGCAAATTCAACAACTGTTACATGTTTCACTACACCGGCAAGGTCAATGGCTGCTTCAATACCAGAATTTCCTCCTCCAATAACCGCAACTTTTTTTCCTTTAAATAATGGACCATCGCAATGTGGACAATAAGCAATGCCTTTATTTTTAAATTTTTCTTCACCAGGCACATTTAAGTCACGCCAACGGGCACCTGTTGCAAGAACAGCTGTTTTGGATTTTAGCACAGCACCGTTAGACAAAGTAACTTCTACCATACCATTTCGTTCAAGCTTAACAGCTTTTGTTGCTTTCATCACATCAACATCATATTCATTCACATGTTCCTCAAGTTGTGCCACAAGCTTTGGACCTTCCGTATAAGGGATTCCAATAATATTCTCGATCCCCATAGTATCAAGGGGTTGTCCCCCAAAGCGCTCAGCAACAATTCCTGTTCGAATTCCTTTTCTTGCCGCATAAATCGCTGCACTTGCTCCAGCTGGGCCACCACCGATAACTAACACATCAAATGGATCTTTTGCATGGAACTCATCGGCACTTGTTTCACCTAAAATCATGGTTAAAATAGATTCGATTTCCATACGACCATTGGCAAAAGTTTCACCATCTTTTAAGACCGTTGGCACTCCCATGATACTTTTTTCTTTAATCTCATCTTGAAACCATCCACCTTCAATCATGGTATGTTTAACATTTGGGTTCAAAACTGCCATGATATTTAAAGCTTGAACCACTTCTGGGCAGTTGTGACAAGATAAGCTGACATAAGTTTCAAACTCCATTGGTGTATTGATTTCAGCAATTCGCTTTATTACTTTATCATCTACTTTTGGTGCACGACCACTTACTTGAAGCACTGCCATAACAAGGGATGTAAATTCATGTCCAAGGGGTAATCCAGCAAAGCTTACTCGTGCTTCTTCGCCTACTTTAGCAATAGAGAACCCTGGTGCTTTAACGTTGGTAACCTCACTGATGGCAATGCGTGGTGACATCTCTGCAATTTCACTCACTAAATCACGAACCTTTTGTCCATTTTCATCATCACTAGCATTTATCCCTAAAACGATATCTGACTCTAACATGGGCATATATTGTGCTAGTTGTTGTTTAATTTCATTATCTAATATCGACATTCTACGCATTCCTCCTACTATAAGATAAAAGCAAACCTTAGCTAAATTCTTGTAAACGAGAATCTCCAGGTTTGCTTTGCCAATTTGTTTTTAAATTAGATTTTACCAACTAAATCTAAGCTTGGAGTAATTGTCTTATCTCCTTCTTGCCATTTAGCTGGGCATACTTCTCCTGGATTATTACGAACGTATTGTGCCATTTTTATTTTATCAACCAATTGACTTGCATCACGCCCAATACCTAAAGCCGTAATCTCAACTCCTTGAATAATTCCCTCTGGATCAATGATGAATGAACCGCGCTGTGCAAGTCCACTTTCTTCATCTAAAACATCGAAGATACGTGAAATTCTTTGTGATGGATCAGCTAGCATTGTATATGTAACTTTTCCAATTGCTTCTGAGTGTTGATGCCACGCAGCATGAACAAAATGCGTATCAGTTGAACAAGAGTAAACTTCTACTCCTAGTCCATTTAATGTTGCTAATTCATTTTGTAAATCTTCAAGTTCCGTTGGACACACAAATGTGAAATCCGCTGGATAGAATACAACTACATTCCATTTGCCAGCAAAATCTGTTTCAGAATTAACTGTAACAAATTCTCCGTTTTTAAATGCATCTGCCGTGAAATTTTCTAACTTTTTACCTACTAATGACATAATTGTCGCCTCCTAATTTTCTGATTCATAACAGTTTAAAATCAGGCTCTTAACTGTAATGATTATCAATATGTAATTATTATAGACTATTATAGTTCTTTTGTCAATACTTTTTTAAAAAATTAATATTTTAAAAAATATAAAGAGTTGAGCTCATTTTCCCTACTTTCAATTCTTTTAATATGATTCAATTTATAACCTTTTATTCACTAATTAGTTCTAAGAAAGATCTGATCTAAGAATATTCAATGACACAAGTATGAGCTTTAGCTTTTTTGTCATAGTTAATGCCTACGAGTAGCAGATTCCCCTGATATTCATCAAGAGCAGAGATATAATTTTTATTTTTAATTTGTGCAATTGCACCTTCGGCTTCTTTATCCCACTTCAACTCTACAACAATCGCTGGCTTATCTGAAAATCTCTTACGTGGAATAAATACTAGATCCGCATACCCTTTACCTGCTGGCAATTCCCTAATAACTGTATAATAATCACTAGCACTGTAAAGGGCTAAACTAATCACACAACTTAAGGCATTTTCATCATTGTACTGCAAAATCGAAGTGTTTTCTTCATGAACCTTTCCAACACCCTCTGCTACAACATCAGCTTCCATATTCCAAATCGCTTGTAAGAGTTTATATGAATCACGTATTGCATCTATGACATTATTCCACTTTAGAGATCCAATCGCTGTAGCAAATTCATCTTTTACCTCTTCATTTGGAATTCTTACAGTTTCACGCTCAAAATTATACGTTAAGTACCCTAAATGAATAAGTAATGTTAAAACATCATCAGCGGAATCAAAAGTAGTCATATCATTTGTAAAATACCTTGTGTTAATTGCAATACTTTCTCCCAAGAGCATTAATGTAATTTTATCCTTTAAGCCATCAAAATTTAATTTAACATAGTCCTTTAACGCTTCATAGGTTTCAGTATTATTCCAATAACTTGAAAACTTACCACTAGGCAAACATTCAGTCAGTGAGGTTGGGTTATAGATTGGGTAGCCAAGCTCAGTAAAATAACCATTATACCATTTTTCGATCTCAGAAAAGTCCATCCTGTACTTAGAAACAAGCCCTTCAACCTCTAAATCCGTAAAGCCAAAATAATCTAGAAATTGCCTAGGACTGGTTATCGAATACTCACTAAACATATTAAGTGCTGAGTGGCTACCATACTTTTTAATGGGTAAAATGCCAGTCATGTATGCTAAACCAACATATCCCTGATCTTTCAACCACACTCTTAAGAAATCTAAATATTCTTTTTGTGATTTGACATTATCTTTAAACTCACGGAATAAACAATCCCATTCATCAATTAAAATAACAAACGGGCGTTTTGTGTGAAGGTGAATATCTGTCATGACATGTATAAGACTGGTTTCTTTTCTATACTTAACCTCAGGGTTTGCTCCTATTAACTCTTCTGCCACCTCTGATTGCAACATAGTAATCATTTCACAAGCGGACTTACTTTGACTCAAAAACACCTGCATATTTATCATCAAAACATGATACTTATTTAAATGCTTTTCATAAGCTGGATGCTTTGCAACGTTTAAACTTTCAAATAAAGGATGTGCATCTTCACCTATTCCATAATAAGCTGCTAACATATTAGCCGCCATTGTTTTCCCAAACCGTCGTGGACGACTGATACAAATAAACCTTTTCTCAGTATCAAAAAAAGCATTCGTTTCTACAATTAAGTTACTCTTATCCACATAAATTTCTGAATTTAAACTCATTTCAAATTTTCTAGTTCCAGGATTTACATAATGTCCCATGTAATTCGCCTCCTAAATGAACATGCTTATTTCACATTATACCTGATATAAAAAGAAAAAGCTAGCGAAAATAATCGCTAACCTCTATTAATTTTTAATTAACCAAGAAATGCTGTGAATAACCAAACGTGCTTTTCTAATGCTACATGAATTTGTGTCAGTAAGTCGACTGTTGTATCATCACCAGCTTCACCTGCTACATTGATTCCATTTTTAGCATTTGCAACAACGACTTTAAAGTCAGCAACAACCTGCTCAACCATTTCACGTGAAGTCTCTTTTCCAGTCGCTTCTTCTAAGGTAGATAACTCCAAATATTCTTTAAATGATCCAGCTGGAACAGCACCTAATGCTAATACACGCTCTGCTATCTCATCAATGTGCATTGCTGCTTCGTTGTAAAGTAACTCAAACTTCTCATGCAGTGTAAAGAAATCGCTCCCTTTAACATTCCAGTGATAATTATGTAATTTTACAAAAAGTAAGCTCCAATCTGATAACTGCTCATTTAAAATTTTAACAACTTGATTCATATCTAATCATCTCCTTATATTTTTGAATCTCTAGCTTTTAGTTGTAACAATTATTAATTATAAACAACTTATTCTAAAAAATCAATCATTATTAGTTTAAATAATTTAAATAATTTGATTCACAATTAGGAAGAAAAAATTACTTTCCACCAATTGCAGATGAATGTTGATGTCGATGCTTTTTATCAGGAAATGCATAAGCTTTAGCTGCGTTAATGGCAACAACTGCTTCTCCAAATCCTGTTGTAATCATCTTTACCTTTCCATCAAAGGTTGCTGCATCTCCTGCAGCAAAAATACCTGGAATATTTGTTTGATCTAACGAATCTACCATTAAGCCTGATCTACTTAATTCAAGCCCCCAATCTTTAATTGAGCCTAGATTTGACACAAATCCAAACAATACAATAACATCATCCACATCAAGGGTTACTTTTTCTGAACTTTCAATATGTTCAAGGATAATTTGCTCAGCACGATCTTTAGAACCTACTACTTCCAATGGTTTATAGGATTTATAGAGCTTAACATCCGATGCATTTAGCTTTTCAATAGAACCTGCGTGAGCACGAAATTCCTGGCGGCGATGAACAACGGACACATTTTTAGCAACACCGTTTAGCATAAGTGCCCAGTCAACAGCTGAATCTCCACCGCCAAAAATAACAACATTCTTATCTTTAAATTGCATCATATCTGTCACAAAGTAATGTAAGTTGGTTACACCCTTACTTTCTATGTCTAATTTCTTCGGACTAAATGCACCATTTCCAGCTGTTATTAAAACTGATCGAGAAGAAAACACTTCACTGGTTGTTTTAACACTAAATATCCCATCTGCCTGCTTGGTCACATCTGTTACTGTGCTTCCCATGGAAATATCAATTTTTTCTTCATATTGATCCATTTGCTCTTTTAATTGTCCAATCATAACTGATGCTTGAATTTTCAAGTGACCTGGCAAATCATAAATATATTTTTCAGGATAAATCGCAATCAGCTGACCTCCTAGATGTTCTAAAGAATCCACTAACTTAACATTTAATCCTTGCATGGCACCATAAAATGAAGCATACATCCCAATTGGACCTCCACCTACTATGGTAAGATCATACATTTTTTCTGACATTAAAATCACCCAGCCTCTTCTATATTTGTTATCTCATTATTGTTGCACTAATTCTCCTGGCCAACTCATAACGCCTCCAATATCATAGACATTTGTAAAGCCTAAGTTTGCCAACTCTTGCGAAGCAGTTCGACTTCTGTTCCCTGATCGACAAATAACTAAAATCATAGCATCTCTATATAATAACACACTTTCAGCACGATGTTCAACTTCATTTACTGGCAATAAAATTGAACCCTCAATATGCCCAGTCAAAAATTCCTCTTCAGAACGAACATCTAGTATAATAACTTCGTTTCCACTAGCGATCAATTCATAGGCGTCTCGTCCTGACATAAAGCTAAACTCTGCATCAGGTGATGAACATCCCATTAGGAACGCTAATACCAGAAATAAAGTAAATAAAAATTTCATCTAAAACCATCCTTTCTATTTCCAAACTTTTTCATATTCATCAACATTGAATCCAAGTGTCACAAGACCATCTTCAGTATAAACAAGCGGACGTTTGACTAACATCCCATCCGTTGCAAGCTGCTCATAACACGCTTCATCAATCATATCAGAAATCTTATCTCTTAATCCTAGTTCACGATATTTGATCCCACTCGTATTGAAAAATTTCTTAATCGGTAAGCCTGATTTAGTATGAATGGCTTTAATCTCATTTGCATCTAATTTTTCTTCTAAAATATGACGCTGCTTAAAGGGTATTTTATTTTCTTCAAACCATTTCACTGCATTTCTACAAGTACTACATTTAGGATAAACAACAACATTTAACATTTTAACACCCACTTTTCATAATACCTACTTATTCTTACTCCAATCTCTGATATGCAAGGGTATCTAATTTTTGACCACCAGGGAGGGGAGAATTTTTATTTATAACCACCCTTGCATATCAGAAATTAGAGTTTATTTTAAAAGAAGTATACAGGGCGATGTTATAAATCACCCTGCTCTCAAGTATAGCTCTTAACTACATTCCCTCATGCATGGTACGTCTGATGACATCAAGCTGTTGTTCTTTTGTCAACTTAATAAAGTTCACAGCATATCCTGACACACGAATGGTTAATTGCGGATATTTTTCTGGATGCTCCATAGCATCTGCTAATGTATCATAATCAAATACATTAATATTTAAATGATGACCTTTTTTCATGACATAACCATCTAAAACAGCTGTTAAGTTATTAATACGCTCATCCTCAGTTTTCCCCAGGGCCTTAGGAACTAATGAGAATGTATTTGAAATGCCATCTTGCGCAGCTTCAAATGGCAGCTTAGCAACCGATGACATAGAAGCAAGTGCACCGCTTGAATCACGACCATGCATTGGATTGGCACCAGGTGCAAATGGCTCACCCGCCTTACGTCCACATGGCGTCGTACCAGTCTTTAATCCATAAACAACATTAGAAGTAATGGTTAAAATAGACTGGGATTGAATTTCTGCACGGTAAGTTTTATTTTGTTTAATTTTTGTCATAAAACGATTCATAATGTCAACAGCGATCAGATCAACATCATCATTATTGTTACCATATTTCGGAAAATCACCTTCAACTTCAAAATCAATGGCAATGCCATCTTCATCACGAATTGGCTTAACTTTTCCATACTTAATGGCTGACAACGAATCCGCTACTACTGATAACCCCGCGATACCAGTTGCAGAAATACGCTGTGCATTAGTATCATGTAATGCCATTTCAATCCGCTCATAGGCATATTTATCATGCATATAATGAATCACATTTAACGTATTCACATAAAGGGCTGCCAACCAATCCATTACTTCATCAAAGTTTTCCATTACCATATCGTAATCTAAATACTCACTAGTAATTGGGCGCCAGTGTAAACCAACTTGTTCCTTAGACTTTTCATCCACACCCCCATTAATTGCATATAACAATGCTTTAGCTAAGTTTGCACGAGCGCCAAAGAATTGAACTTGCTTACCAACTTTCATCGGTGATACACAACACGCAATCGCATAATCATCTCCATAAATCGGACGCATAATATCATCATTTTCATACTGAATAGCAGAAGTTTTAATGGACATTTTCGAACAGTAATTCCTAAACCCTTTGGGCAGTTTTGGTGACCATAAAACCGTTAAATTCGGCTCTGGTGCTGGGCCCAAATTATCTAACGTATGAAGCACTCGGAACGAATTCTTCGTTACCATGGGAATTCCTTCCATAGACACACCAGCAATAGATTCAGTTACCCAAGTAGGATCCCCAGAAAACAGTGAATTATAATCAGGTGTCCTAGCAAACTTAACAAGGCGCAACTTCATAACAAAGTGATCCATCATCTCCTGAGCCTGCTCTTCAGTAATAAGACCATTTTGCAAATCACGCTCAATATAAATATCCAAAAACGTAGTTGTACGACCTAAAGACATCGCTGCACCATTTTGCTCTTTAATCGCTGCTAAATATCCGAAATATAGCCATTGAATAGCTTCCCTAGCAGTTTCAGCTGGACGGGAAATATCAAACCCATGAGCTGCGGCCATTTCCTTTAACTCATTTAAAGCACGATACTGCTCAGCAATTTCCTCCCTTAAGCGCATGGTCTCCTCATCCATTATCTGACATGTATGATCATGATCTTTCATCTTTTCAGCCATTAAACGGTCAACACCATACAAAGCAACCCGTCTATAGTCGCCAATGATTCTGCCACGACCGTACGCATCAGGAAGTCCAGTAATAACACCAGATTTTCTAGCCGCACGCATCTCTTTCGTGTAAGCGTCAAATACCCCTTGATTATGTGTCTTTCTATACTCAGTAAAAATGTGAGAAATTTCAGGATCAATTTCAAACCCATATGATTTCGCTGCTATTTCAGCCATTTTAATCCCACCAAATGGTTGCAATGAACGCTTAAACGGCTTATCAGTTTGGAAACCAACTATCGTTTCAAGCGCTTTATCTAAATAACCAGGTGCGTGGGATGTAATCGTAGATACGATTTTAGTATCTAGATCTAAAACACCACCTGCTTCACGTTCTAGCTTGTTTAGCTCTATTACTTGTTCCCATAGCTTATTCGTAGCCATCGTTGGTCCGACTAAGAAAGAATCATCCCCTTCGTAAACTGTCATATTACTCACGATAAAATCACGAACATCAATTTTTTCTTGCCATGTAGACCCTTTGAAACTTTCCCATGCTTTCATATTAATTCCTCCAAATGTTATTAATTCACTCTTTTATGAATATAACGCTTAATGATATTCGTTATCAATAACTATTATAAATCATTAGATAGCAAAAGTCAATAGTGAATCGATTTTTAAAAATTATAAAGTTTTGCCTATTAGATAATTATTTGGTATAATGGTAAGAAATGACAGGAGCTGATAATATGGAACTGGAAAAATTAGTTATGGCTGAGCTCGAAAATATGGATTTGAATGGTGCAAAAATCATAAATCTTTCATGGGAGGCTGAGACAATAAATATTAATTTTGAAATAGGCGATGTGCAAATTGATTTTACAGCCCAAAATGAAGCTGATTTTCAAATAACTGTTTTGAAGCATGGAGATCAAGTGTATACTGATGAAGCTACTTTAAGTCAATGTAATGATTGGACCAAATATGTGCTTGCTGTTATTCATCCAATCATTAAAAAACATCAAGCTGAATTGAAAAAAGTCGTTGATGAAATTAAATTTGATGAACCCAAGGAAGATGAATCTGCAGCAATTGCTCCATTAGAAAAAAGTGATTTAAGCAACCGCATTAAAGAAGCAGAAGCTAGAGGTCATAAAGAAGGTTTTAAAGCGGCTCGCAGGATGAATATCCAAGAAATTAAAAAATTGAAAAAGAAATACAATAACATATTAGTTTTCATAATCATTATTTTACTTAGTGCATTCTTTTTATATTTGTACTTGTATGGATTTGATGAAGCGAATCGTCCTGCATTTTTCCCACAAGTAGGTTTAGAATATAACACTAATGTAAATACATTTTAAACTGTATATCAATCGATGAAAACACTTTCTTTTTTTAACTACTCATCTGCATTATTAACTTTGTGATTATGAGTATCTTTTTTATCAAAAAAATCGCCAAACAGTCTTGAAAATACCTATTACTTTGTAAAATTTGCCAAACGATGACATTTGACTGCAAAAAGTACCCTACTTGGCATAGTTTTGTACTTTTTTTTGAATTTATGGTATACTATATATAGCTGATGAATAAAATTAATTAATAAATGGGGAATGTTGGTTATGTTAAAGCCAGAACTAATTGAAATACTGGAAGAACTATTTACAATTGGGGGAAATTATGACAGACTTAAATCAATTGAAGTGAAGAATAGATTGCTAGATTTTATAAAAGCCGAGGAACTTTTATTAGATTGCCAGAATAATGTGAATACTATTCTCGCTAATGACGCAGTTTCCTTTATTGATGCAAATAACGTTTACGCTGCAACAACAAATAGAATTGAAGCTAGCATTCATATACAGCCATTTTTCCAACGTCTTATTGATTTAAATGACTGGAACTATTATGAGATTAAGTTCCTAGTTAGTTCATTGATCTTTACTGAAAATGTTAAGCAAGCACTTGACTTAGGCACTCTAGCCACACTAAACCTTATAAAATTCCGAAATATTAATAAAACGGATATTTTAGAAGGTTATCTAGCATCTAATGTATGCTCACGTATTCTATACGCTAAATATTTTGATAACCATGTTAAAGTTGATTTGTCAGAACAATTCACTGATTGGTTTTTGAAGTTAAAGAGTTTAGCAGAAAAAAATAGTGTATTGGAACTGACTTTCATTGCTACGCAAATAAGGCAAACTCTTCTCTATCAAATACTAGAAGAAACTGCTGAACTGTGTAGGAAAGTGGAAGGCATCTATACTGAAAAGATAGCGGATATGATTAAAGGAGAAGTTAGTTTTTATCTGAGATCTGAAAGGTATAAATCAAAGTTTTTTAAAGGAGGTGAAAAGCAATGCGAATTGTTATAGGATTTGGACTTAATCTTTGGCCACCACCTGAAAGTGCAATGCCTCCACCGGCTGAAAAATAATTATGTAAAAGAGATCTCACTAAGCAATTTGTGAGATCCTCTTTTAATTTACTTCTTATAATCTATTAATATTACAAAGTTATCCATTAAATTCTATATTTCTCAATAAAGTCTTTAACAATTCTGCCAAATATGTTAAAATATTTTCAATGAGATAACCATTAGTGATTAGTTGAATATTGGTTAAATAATTGTATTATAAGGGGGGATTGATTATGAATTTCAATTTAAAAAAGATCGTAGGAATAGGGCTTCTATCAGTAGGGGTTCTTTATATAGTAAATAAAATTATAAAAGCGATACATGAGGAAGAAAATAATGTGTTAGATGAACTAGCAATTGATGACATTAATGAAATCAATCAATGTATTCAAGAACATGAGCATGTACCAAAGCAACAAGAGAAAAAAATTAAAAAAACAAAGAAATCAGCGAAACGAGAGATGGAAACAGTAAAGCAAAAGAAGAAAGGGAAAACAACGAAGATCTCGAAAAAGAAAATCATAATCGGCATTATTATAGTAGGAGTACTATTTGCTGGAGGGATAATTGCCATACGAATTATAACAGCAGAAAAAGAACCAATTAGCATAGTAGCATTTATAGAAGTTATGCATGAAAATGGATATGGACTGTTAAATGTAACTGAAGAAGCTGTTGGAACCAGTTTTGAAGGATATGTGCATACTGTTTTAGTTGCAGCAAATGCAGACCATCAATTTGAGCTTTTTGAATTCATTAATACTAGAAATGCACAGCTATTCTTTCAAGATTTAGTAACAACCTGGGAGGCAAATGGTGGCTTATCACCTTTGCTTAATTCCCTGAATGGTATGAATTTTAGTATTTTCCAATTAACCACAAATGACAATTATTATCAAATATTAAGGGTTGAAAATATTCTTATTTTAGCTCAGGGAAATCAATCATGTCAAAGTGATATTCGTAAAATATTTAGATTGATCGAGAATGCTAATTAAATTTGTACTTAAGAATAGAGAAAGGGAGCTGTCTCTTAATGAAACAGCTCCTCTACAACGTCCTACACGTCATTATTAATCAAAATGGTGCGAGTGACAGGAGTTGAACCTGCACACCTCACGGTACTAGAGCCTAAATCTAGCGCGTCTGCCAATTCCGCCACACTCGCATGTAAAATGGTGTCCTGTAGAGGATTCGAACCTCTGACCCTTTGATTAAAAGTCAAATGCTCTACCAACTGAGCTAACAGGACTAATATATATATCTTGGCAA
>Ga0123355_10011818_pt1 | contig 13488 bp, 12 predicted proteins | sample TergutEmb28metaG_3_FD_89872 | JGI IMG/M metagenome (GOLD analysis project Ga0123355, IMG submission 89872) | Embiratermes neotenicus P1 segment gut microbial communities from Petit-Saut dam, French Guiana - Emb289 P1 | ecosystem: Host-associated > Arthropoda: Insects > Digestive system > Gut ...
CGATGGCTTAACGCAAATGGTGCGCGAAGTATTATTTGGACGCACACTTGCGGAAGTCCTCGATGGCAGGAATCTCCGCGTACTTTATGTAGAGGGTGAGCAAGAGCCGATAAGCGTCAAGATTTTGTTTGAAACATTCGTGACGTTACCGGAAACGATTGATCCGGCTGACCTCGATGGAGATTATATCGGCATCATGACGCTGCCGGGCTAAATTGACTGGGATGACGAGTCGATTACCCTCAATGGCGAAATCATGGTCAATAACGAGGTTCTTGAGGGCGCGCCGCTTCCGTTTGAAGACAGCGGTATAGTTATGGTTCCGCTTAGAGCAGCTGCGGAGGCCCTGGGCTATGACGTAAGCTGGAACAGCTATCTGCGAAGCGTCCAGCTTGGTGTGGCAATACATGTTTGGATTGGCGACACCGAAGTGCATTTCGGCAGAATGGCTCTGATTGAGATTTCAACAGCGCCGATTATTTTAGATAACTTGACGTTTGTTCCTCTCGACTTCTTCCGCGATGTACTTGGGCAGACAGCCTATGTCGCGAAACTGCGGTCATGCGTCAGTCGCGTTTACACTTGACGTATATGGCGCGGTCAGCGAAGCAATGAGGGACGAACATGCGCGGCGGGACTTATTTATAGAAAGCCTAAAAGACTCTACAGCATGATAAAAGAGCATAGTAAAACGCGCTGTCGAACAACTCGACCGCGCGTTTATTTTTCTGTAAAGGGTAAATTAAAGGGTATTTTGGCATTCCCGCACATAAAAAGGTCCCTGTAGCCGTTGCGGCTACAGGGCAAAGAAAGGGTTGTGGGATAAAGATATGAGCTTATGTCCCTTGTGGGACAGGCATCCTCATGCCATTGGATAAGCTGTACCTAGATGATACGCTATTCCCGGCGCTTTGTAAATAGCGAACTGCCACTAGTTTTGTCGACTAGTGGTCTTTTTTTATCTAAGTAAGCAAGCACCCCCACACCCGCGCTCGAATAGGATATTAGCAGAAATCCAAAATGGGGGAGATGCTATGAAATTTGCCGTTATAGGCGGAGACATGCGTCAGGCGAAGCTCGCGCAGCTTCTGTTGGCCGACGGTCATGACGTCACCGTTTTTGCGATAGATAAACTCAAGCCCGACGGTGAGGTGAAAATCGCCGACCTGGTGAGTGACGCCGCCGACGGCGCGGACTGCGTAATACTCCCGCTGCCGATGACGACAAAAGAAGGGCTTATTACCGCGCCGCTGTCAAACGGTCTGCACACAACGCGCGCCACGCTCTGCGCGCTCGACCCCAGTCAGGTCATATGCGCGGGCAAGGTCGATGTCCAAACGCGTGAGCTTGCGTCCAGCCTGGGGCTTGAGCTGACCGATTATTTAGAGCGCGAGGAGTTTGCAGTCTTAAACGCAATCGCGACAGCGGAGGGCGCGATCGGTCTGATTATGGAAGAGACCCCGGTAACGCTTTGCCGTCTGAATTGCCTCGTCATCGGCTTCGGACGGATCGGCAAAGTCCTATGCCACAGACTGCACGGTCTCGGCGCGTTTGTGACGGCATCCGCGCGAAAATGTGCCGACATCGCCTGGATGAGGGCATACGGCTACAACGCCCTGGAGACGGAAAATCTCGACGGGCAGCTGCATAAATTCGACGTGATAATAAACACCGTCCCGGCGCGGGTTCTGGGCGAAGCGCGACTGAGGACGCTCAGTCCCGGCTGTATGTGCCTAGATCTTGCCTCAAAGCCGGGTGGACTGGACTTTTCCGCCGCGTCAAAACTGGGCGTCCGTGCGCTTTGGGCGCTTGGACTGCCGGGCGAGGTCGCGCCGGTCACGTCGGGGGCGGTCGTCCGCGACACGATCTATAATATTTTAAAGGAAAAGGGGGCCATTGTGTGAAAGATTGTACCATCGGCTTTGCGATGTGCGGGTCTTACTGCACGTTTGACGCCGCGATAGATGCGCTCGACGAAGTCCGCGAGCTGTGCAGCGGCGTCATACCGATAATGTCAGAGAATGCTTACTCAACCGATAGCCGGTTCGGTCCCGCCGCTGGGTTTGTACAGCGGGTTGAAGAACTTTGCGGCAGGGCTGTGATAAAAGACATAAACGGCGCGGAGACAGTCGGGCCTGGAAAACTGCTTGATATCCTCGTGATCGCGCCGTGTACGGGTAACACACTCTCAAAAATCGCGCAAAGCGTCACCGACACCAGCGTGACGATGGCCGCGAAAGCGCACCTGCGAAACAACCGCCCGCTGCTGATCGCTATAGCCACCAACGACGCGCTCGGCGCCAACGCCGCGAATATCGGCTCGCTGCTGAGCCGGAAAAACGTATACTTCGTCCCGTTTTATCAAGACGACCCGCTAAGCAAACCAACTTCACTGACCGCGAATCTCGCGCTTTTGCCCGAGGCAATAGACGCCGCCCTTCGCGGATTGCAGCTACAGCCTCTGTTGGCGGTTGGGGGGTAATTGTAGGGGCGGCCACGCAGGGCCGCCCCTACAGGTTCGGCGGTTATGTAGGGCGCGACGACCTCGGCGCGCCGCAATTTGCTTATAGTATAACTTCAAAGCGAATCCAGTTCATGTACTTACCCTTTACCGCAATTTTGCCATTGTGCGCATCCACAATGGCTTTCGCAATAGACAGACCTATTCCATACCCGCCTGTTTCACGGGAACGAGACTGGTCAATACGGTAAAAACGCTCAAATATTTTATCATACTCTTTATCAGCAATACCGATGCCAGTGTTAAAAACAGTAATGCATACGCGGTTCTTTTCAATGGTAAGCGACGCATTTATTTGCCCATTTTTATCAGAATACGAGATGGCATTGTCAATTAAAATGCCCACAAGCTGTTTGATCTGCTTTTCATCTCCAACGTATGATATGTTCTCTTTGACGGAATATGTATATTGCTTACGCTCCTCAAAAGCGCGGCTTTCAAACTCCAAGACAGTATTCAAAATTGAACTGCTCAGGTTAAAACTGCCCTGGACTATGTCTGTTTGACACTCATCAATCTTTGCAAGTGAAAGCAAGGCATGTATAAGCCCGTTCATATGTTCGGATTGAAACTTAATATGCTCAAGCCGCTGATTGCTGCCAATTTCATTTTGAAGCACATCTACATTTGCGCCTATAATAGTGAGCGGTGTTTTCAGTTCATGCCCCGCGTCTGATAAAAACCGGCGTTGTTTATTGAGGGAGGTTTTAATCGGAGCGACCATCCATCTGGAGAGAAAAAAGGCAAAGCATGAGAAAATCAAGCTGACGATCCCGGCTGCCCAAAAGGATGTTGCGTTCAATTGTTCCAACAAGTGAAGCTCAATGCTGCGCTCGGCAAACACAATCATCTGACCATAAGGTTTTTCGGCGGTCACAAAGCTAAAGTTATAAACATTTCCTCTTTGCCGGTTGTAGCTTAAAGCTGATGTAATATACCTCTGCGCATCGACCAGTGAGAAATCAAACATCATATCCAAATTCAATTCAAGAGTATCGCCATTATGGTCTAACCGCGCATAAAAAAAGCGCCTCACCCGCATCGTCTCCGGGCTTGCCAGTACGTCAGACCCATATCTGTCGTACATTGGGACTGAGGCATATATCGGCGGATATGGAAACCCGTTATTTTCCAACACAAGAAGCATGTAATCCTCCGCCCTTCTTGCAGAGGTTTGGTATACGGAAAAATTCAGAAAAAAAAGGACGGCAATAAAAACGAACAAGAATGCGCCTAAGATAATCGCAATGATTTTTAGCTGATACCGCCTAATCATTTTGAAACCTCCAAACAATAACCGACATTCCTAATTGCCTTAATTTGCAAATCTGAGCTTGTTGCCGTGAGTTTTTTTCGGATGAAAGATACATAAACTTCGATATTGTTGTACTCGGACTTGTCATCAAATCCCCATATTTTCTCGATGAATCTTTCTTTTGGTATAATGTGATTGATGCCGCTGCTGAGCAGCATCTCCATAATTTGATATTCCCTTGCCGATAATTTTACTGATCCCGATCTTCCGCGAAGCTCATGGGCATTTCTGTCAAGCGTGGTATTGCCTGCCTGCAACTCATCACCTACAAATTCGGGCCCCCGCCGGGTTATAGCGCGAAGCCGGGCCAGTAGCTCGCCAGATGCAAACGGCTTTGTAAGGTAATCATCCGCACCAAAATCAAGGCCGGTTATTTTATCTTCTACTTCTGATTTTGCTGTCAGAAGTAGCGTTGGTGTAGAAATTCCCTGTTTTCGCAAGGAGTGCAGCACTTCAATACCATTTTTCCCTGGCAACATAATATCAAGTATGATCGCGTCATAAACGCCGGTAAGCGCGTAATCCTCGCCGTCCATTCCGTTGTAGACGGCATCAACCTCATGGAGATTTTGTCTGAGCAGTGCGACAAGCACGTCAGAAAGCTGTCTCTCGTCCTCCACAAGCAGGATTTTCATGCGGTGCAGCACCTCCAATTATTTGTCTGTCATCTACATATTATACATCATAAGCTTGAATTTTTCTTGAATTATTTGCATAAATTTAAAAAAGTTTGAGACAGCGCGCCATATTTCAATCTTTTTTCAAGGTTGAGGTGATATTGTTGCTCTGCACCTCGCACAATCGGTTATACGCTGTGTGTTGTGCTAAGGCGTTTTGTGGGTTTGAAGAAACGCCCTAAGGTCAAAAGAAGGAAGGGCAGCGAAACAATGCAATATCATCAACAAGAGTTGTCAAGTATCTATGATGAACTTGGCACAGATCCGATGACTGGCCTGACGGCCCAGCAGGCAAGCCAGATCCGCGAAAAAACAGGGCTTAACAAATTTGACGACGAAAAGAAAGAAAATGCCTTCCAGAAGGCGCTACACCACCTGCGGGATTTTACGACCTTTATCCTGCTTGCGGCCGGTATCATCGCGCTGTATACAGCCATCGTCGACGAGCATAGCTTCACAGACGCGATTGTCATTTTCGCGCTCGTCATTATTAACACCACGCTGGCGGTTCGGCAGGAGATGGGCGCGGAGAAAGCGCTTGAAGCGCTAAAACGCATGACCGCGCAAATGACGACGGTGATCCGCGGCGGCGCCAGGCAGCAAATTGACGCCACAGAACTTGTTCCCGGCGACATACTTGCGCTTGAGGCAGGAGACATGATCCCCGCGGACGCGCGCATTATAGAGTGCGTCGGGTTGAAAGTTGAGGAAGCTGTTTTAACCGGCGAAAGCGTCCCCGTTGAAAAGGAAGCGGATGTGGAAGTCGATGAAAAAGCGCCGCTTGGTGACCAGTTTAACATGCTGTTCTCCGGTTGTCTTATTACAAACGGCAAGACAAAAGCCGTTGTCATTGAGACCGGTATGCAAACGGAAATGGGCAAAATCGCGGGACTTTTGAGTTCAACGAAGAAAGAGCGCACCCCGCTTCAACGGAAGATGGACACGCTGTGCAAGCTCATCTGCATTGTCGCACTGACCTCCAGCGCCGTGCTGTTCCTGATGCAGTGGTTCCAAGACGTGCCTGTAATGTACATACTACTCAACTCCGTGTCGCTGGCCGTGGCCGCGATTCCAGAAGACGTGCCTATAATCGTTACCATAATACTGTCATACGGTATACTCCAGATGGCAAAAAAGAACGCCATCATCCGCAAGCTCTCAGCCGTTGAATCGCTGGGCAGCGCGTCGGTCATCTGCTCTGACAAAACCGGTACGCTTACTATGAACCGCATGACGATCAAAAGCGTTTGGGCCGTTGGACATAAGCCGGTTAATGCGGAGGACGACCTTGACGACGATGAACTCTTAATGGTCGAGCTGATGAGCCTTGCCTCAAACGCCACAATCGAAGTTCACGACGATGAGGAACATGTTATCGGCGACCCGACTGAGACGGCAATTGTCAGGCTTTTGCAAGATAAGCATATAGATAAGGGCCTTCTTGACGAGATGTTCCCGCGTGTGCATGAAATACCGTTTGATTCCAACAGAAAACTTATGACCACAGTACATGAGACGCACATGGATTCGAACGTTGTGCGGTATATTTCAATCACCAAAGGCGCGTTTGAGCGTGTTCCGTTTTTAGAATCGACCGTTGATATCAACCTTGCGCACGAAATCCACGACGAATTTGCGGAAAATGCGCTGAGGGTTTTGGCTGTGGCGTTTAAGTACTACGACGCTCTGCCGGAAAAGCTGGATTCTGAAGAGCTTGAGTGCGATCTGACCTTTGGCGGATTTGTCGGCATGATCGACCCCGCGCGCCCCGAGAGTAAAGACGCCGTAAAAGTCGCGCGTAAAGCGGGGATCAAGACCGTTATGGTCACAGGCGACCATGCCATCACCGCAAGCGCGATTGCCCGCGACATCGGCATCCTGGCCGAGGGCGAAAAGGTAATCACTGGCGTCCAGCTTGCGGAACTACAGCAGGACGAACTCAACGCAACGGTCAAGGACTATTCCGTATACGCCCGCGTAACGCCGGAGGATAAGATACGCATCGTACAAGCGTGGCAGTCACATGGCGAGGTTGTGGCGATGACCGGCGACGGCGTAAACGATGCCCCCGCCCTGAAAGCCGCCGACGTCGGCGTTGCGATGGGTTCCGGCACCGACGTGTCGAAGAGCGCGAGCGATATCATATTGACCGACGACAATTTCGCAACCATAGTCTCCGCGGTGTCGGAAGGCAGGCGCGTTTACGACAATATTCGTAAGGTTCTAATATCGCTTATCCCAAGTAACATCGCACAGATCATTACGATGCTGCTGGGCTTCATCATCTGGCGTGAAACGCCGCTTGCGGCCCTACAGCTCCTTTTCATCAACGTAGTTGCCGACGGTATCCCGGACATGTGCATGTGCCGCGAGAAACTGGAGGACGACGCAATGAGGCGCAAGCCGATACCAAAGAGCGCGAGCGTGTTTGCATACGGCCTCGGGCTGAGGACTATTGTCGCGGCCCTGTGCATGGCGGTTGTGTCGCTTATCGGCTACTATATCGGGTCGTCTGTGCAGATTCACCCGGATATAATCCCGTCACATGAAGTTGGCCGGACAATGGCGTATGTTTCGATTGCGCTCGCGTCTGTAGTGAATATCATAAACGTGCGTAGCTTTAACAAATCGGCATTCGTCGTTGGCATAAAGTCAAACAAACTCCTTAGCGCCGGGATAGGCCTGTCGTTGACGCTTATCTGCGTGACTGCGCTTGTCCCTGGCGTGAGGGATATGTTTTACAGCGTTCCGCTCAGGTTGATACATTGGGCGATTATGGTTGCAATGGCGCTCTTGCCGCTGATTGTGATTGAGATAATGAAGATATTCATTAGACGCAAAATAGCGCTCGGCGGGGTACATGCCTAAATCTAAATAAAAAGACAATGGACACCTTACGGTGTCCATTGTCTTTTTACAGTATAAGTTCAACGGTTGGCTATTCCAAGCAAATAGTCAACACTGACATTATAGAATTTTGCAAGTTTAATAAGCGATTCGATTGGAATCTCATGAACGCCGCTTTCATACCGTGAATATGTCGCTTGCGTGACATTCAAAAAAGCAGCAATCTCTTTTTGGCTTTTATCCTTGTCTTCTCTTAAATCGCGTAATCTTTTGTACATCGCCGTCACCTGGGGATATCAGTGCGGCCAAGGAGATAGTCAACACTGACGCCATAAAAATCCGCGAGTGCAACCAGAACAAACGGCGGGATCATGCGGGTACCGGTTTCGTAATGAGAGTAAGTGCGTTGTGGGACATTAACTGCTTTGCCAACTTGCGCTTGTGTGAGGTCATTATCTTCTCTTAGATCACGAATTCTCCGATAAATCATAGTGAACACCTCCGCGCTCACTATAGGTTAGAACAATATGGTCTATTGACAACCGGTTCATATTGGACTAAAATATCTTTGGAGGTGTTCTCTATGCCGGACTATAAAAAGATGTACACAACACTATTCAACGCTATGACCGATTCGATCAGGCTGATGCAAGATGCGCAGAGGGAAGCAGAAGAGATTTATATTGAAGATGAGCAGTCTCATCAGGAAGAAGACCAGTAGGGCGCGACGCCCCTGCCCCCGGCGCGCCGCATTTATGGCACCGCGTAGGGGCGATCGACCCCGATCGCCCGCAAAAAAGCAACGGACACCGTAAGGTGTCCGTTGCTCTTTTACATTTTACCTACGCGGCAGCGCGTCTAAGCCGCTTTCTGACGAATATCTTTTTAATCTCAATAACAAAGAACGGGGATATCGCCATGCCGATCATTATAAGCCAGTGGTTCAGGCTCAGCGGCACGGTGTGGAACACGTCCTGTATTCCTGGGACAAGAGCTGTGACGGCGATCAGCGTAAACGAGAGGCAGATTCCGCCGAACAGCATCCTGTTGGATGTAAAGCCGATTGTGAACAGAGACTTGTTAAAGCTTCTGACATTGAAGATGTTGACAACCGAGGCATAGGCCAGCGTGACATACGCCATGGTCCGGCCAATTTCATGCGACGGCAAGAAGTCAGGGTGAATTTGAACAAACGCGCCTATGTAGTATCCGAGCATAGAGACGATTGTAAACACAACGGCCGCGACTAAAGTTCTAGAGGCAAGTCCGAACGCGAATACGCTTACGTTTTTGCCGATCGGTTTGCGCCTCATTGCGTCTTCTTCCAACGCTTCACGGCACATGCACAAGTCCGGGATACCGTCGGCAACTACGTTGATAAACAACAGTTGCAAGGCGGCCAGCGGAGTCGCGCCCCAGATGATGAAGCCCAGGATCATTACGACAATTTCTGCGATATTGCTGGGTATCAGAGAGATGATGACCTTACGGATATTATCGTACACCCTTCTGCCTTCCGACACGGCCGATACGATCGACGCAAAATTGTCGTCGGTGAGGATGATATCACTTGCGCTCTTGGAAACGTCGGTACCAGAACCCATCGCGACGCCAACGTCGGCGGCTTTCAGCGCCGGTGCGTCGTTCACGCCGTCGCCGGTCATTGAGACAACCTCTCCGTGTGATTGCCATGCCTGTACGATGCGGATCTTATCTTCCGGTGTTACGCGGGCGTATACTGAGTAGTCTCTCACAGAGGCGTTGAGCTGCTCTTGGGATATATCAGCCAGCTCGACCCCGGTGATGACCTTTTCGCCCTCGGACAAAATGCCGATGTCGCGCGCGATCGCGGCGGCTGTGATAGCGTGGTCGCCGGTGATCATGACAGTCTTGATGCCCGCTTCTTTGGCAACCTGAACCGCCATTTTGCTCTCCGGGCGCGCAGGATCGATCATGCCGACGAATCCGGCAAAGGTCAGATCGCACTCAAGCTCTTCAGAATCCAGCTTTTCAGGCAGAGCGTCGTAGTACTTAAACGCCACAGCCAAAACCCTCAACGCATTTTCCGCGAACTCGTCGTGGATACGGTGCGCCAGGTCAACATCAACGGTAGACTTGTCAAACGGCACCCGCTCAAAAGCGCCTTTGGTGATCGAAATATACTGAACACGATCCCCCGTGCGGGTTTCATGCACAGTTGTCATAAGCTTTCTGTTGGAATCGAACGGTATCTCATGCACACGCGGGAACATCTCGTCCAAAGTGCCTTTTTTTACATCTTTGTTCTGCAGTAGACGGATGATGGCAGTTTCGGTCGGGTCGCCGATTTCGCGCTCTTCGCCGTCACGCATTTCAATTGTGGCGTTTGAGGCAAGGCTCATCATCTTTACCATGAGCAGTTCTTTATCGCTAAACTCGGCGTCCGCGTTGGCAGGATCATGCCCGGCGGCCCAGATCTTTTTGATCGACATGCGGTTCATCGTAAGCGTACCAGTTTTGTCAGAGCAGATGACAGACGCGCTGCCCAATGATTCCACAGCAGGGAGTTTGCGGATGATTGCGTTCTTCCTCGCCATGGTAAGGACGCCATAGGCCAGGATCATCGTGAGGATAATCGGAAGTCCCTCAGGAATCGCGGCAACGGCGAGCGAGACGGTGTTTAGCATTATGTAATCAAGTGCAAAATTCTGCGGGGCAAACCATTGCAGCAGGAACAGCGTGATACCCGATATAATGGCGATAGCGCAGATTATTTTGACCAGGGTGTCCATTTTCTGTTGAAGCGGTGTCCGCTCTTTCTTGGTCTTGTTCAAAAGACCGGCGATTTTTCCAACTTCCGTTGACATGCCGGTTCCAACAACGACGGCTTTCGCCTTTCCGTTGGTGATAAGACACCCGGAGAAAAGCATATTAAATTGATCACCGAGTGGAGCTTTTTCAGCAATTTCCGCGTCCGCGTCTTTTTCGACCGGGACGCTTTCTCCTGTTAACGCCGCTTCTTCAGCCTTAAGAGCCACGCTTTCAATCAGGCGGGCGTCGGCCGGGATCATGTCGCCGGCTTCCAGGATCAGGATGTCGCCGGGTACAAGCTCTTCGGCGTTGATAGTCTGCCGTGAGCCGTCGCGGATTACCATGGTCATCTGCGCGGTCATGCGTTTTAGGGCGTCCAGCGCTTTTTCCGCGCCGACTTCCTGCCGCACCGCGAGCGTGACGTTCAGTATGACGATGGCAAAGATGACAATCGCGTCGGTGGGGCCTTTGTAATCCCCGGCTATCGCCGAATACAACGCGATGAAACCTGCTGCCAGCAGGATCAAGGATGTAAAATCCCTCATATGGTGGGCTGCCTTTTTGAAAATATTATCCTTTTTTTCCTCTTCGAATTTGTTAAGCCCTGATGTCGCCCGGATTTCGTTTACCTGCCCGTCTGTCAAGCCCTTAACCGGGTCTGTGTGCAGCTCCGAATAGATGCTTGACAACTCCTGTTGATGGTGTTTCATCATTTCGCCTTTCTGCTATCCTTATTATGTTATTAATGTACCGGCGGGCGCCGCTCACGCAAGCAAAACAAGCCCCGCCAATCATAGCGGCAACATCTTACACCTTGCGACAAGTTTTTGCAAGACTTTTGTTGAAAAAAGCTTGAACTTGTCATAATTTCGAATTGATGGTAAAATGTTTAGTAATGACGGATGGCAGTTAAGCTGTTATACTGTACTCCGAGGATCGCACAAACCTAGGCGAAGCATAGAAAGGAAACCCTCGCTATGGCGGAATTAATATATGACAAAACCGGACGGCTTCTGTTCACGAAGGCGATGAAAGAGGAGTACACGCTGCTCATGCCGCAGATGCTGCCGGTGACGTTTGAGATGATGAAACAGGTGTTTGAGCTGTACGGCTATAAAATAGATGTTTTGGAGACATCGCACCGGGGCATTGTGGAAACGGGATTGAAATACGTACATAACGACACATGTTACCCGGCGCTTCTCGTAATCGGGCAGCTTATAGAGGCGATAAACAGCGGAAAATACGATAAGCACAAAATCGGCCTGCTTATTACGCAGACCGGCGGCGGATGCCGCGCGTCGAATTACATACATCTGCTGCGAAAAGCTCTCTCCCGCGCGGGTCTGGATTACATCCCGGTCGTGTCGGTGAACCTATCGGGGCTTGAACGCAATCCCGGGTTTTCGCTGAAACTGCCGCTTGTCCGGCGGCTTGTCGCGGCGATGTTGTACGGTGACATTATCGTATGGCTGCGCAATCAGTGTATACCATATGAAGCGTCGCCGGGCGTGACCGATAAACTGACCACGCACTGGACGGATCGGGTCGTCGCACAGCTTGCGGGCGGCGTCGGCCTGCGCAAAAAAGAGATGCGCCGGTGTATGGAAGAGATTTGCGCAGACTTTGCTAAAATCGAGCGGATTGACGCCGGGTCGAAACCGCGCGTCGGCGTTGTCGGGGAGATTTACGTAAAATACGCACCGCTGGGCAACAACGGCCTTGAGGATTTTCTGCTGCGCGAAGGTTGTGAACCCGTTGTACCGGGTCTTTGCGACTTTATGCTCTTTAAAATTAACAACCGCGTCGTTGACGTCGATTTATACCACGGATCCAAAATCAAAAAGCTCGCGGCTGGAATTTTCCAGAGGTACATAGAGGGCCTGCAACGGACAATGATCGAAGCTGTGGAGACACAGCCGTCGTTTCGTCCGATGGGTTCGTTCGCGGACCTGCGCCGCCTGATTCGAGGGTACTTGGGCTACGGCAATAAGATGGGCGAGGGTTGGCTCTTGACCGCCGAGATGTTAGAGCTTATAAACACCGGGACGAACAACATAGTTTGTACGCAGCCGTTTGGCTGCCTGCCGAACCATGTCGTCGGCAAAGGCATGATCCGCCGGCTCAAAGACGAGTACCCGGATTCTAACGTAGTCGCAATAGACTACGACCCCGGCGCGACGAAGATCAATCAGGAAAATAGGATAAAACTGATGCTGTCAAACGCTTCGCGTAACGCGGAGCGTGCGGAGGCCATAGTAAAGTAGGGGCGCGCCGCATATGTCAATGCACCCTGTAGGGGCGACCGACACCGGTCGCCCGCACCCATGTACAGTGCATAATCAAAACGGCGGGCGATCGAGGTCGATCGCCCCTACATATGCGTGTTGCACATTTATTACCCTCGGCACACCGGGGGCGTCGCGCCCTACACGGCATGACGCCGATCATCGTCTCCTAGTTTTACGCAACTGCCGCTCTTTTTCCCGTTCGATGCAATCGTCCGGCAGTTTTACGATGACGCAATGCGCACACATGCCGCGGCTGTCAATCTCAAGCTCACTGACCCGGTCGCACACCGTGTCCTTGTTATAAATACAATACTCAAAACCGCATAGAATCATTAATATCACCGCCTGTGTTGAATTTTCCTAAGAGATGCGCGCCGAGCCGAGACCCGGCGCTTTTCCCTCAGGAAACGAAAAATGCCATGTATGACCAAAGCATACACAGCATCGTTTGCAACACAGGCGGATTATAATACGAATTCGGTCTTGTGTCGGGTGTGGAAATGTCGTATAATAGTCCGTGGTGTAGCGAGAGCTATTGTGTATGTGGGTCAGTTCCACATATGCAGGGCGGGGGATGTTCCTGCATCTTCCCGCCTGCCGCCCATGATGGGCGAGCATTTTCGTTTCCTATGTATGAGCATATATCGTAGTTCCAGAAAATGCAAGCGTTTTTGACAAAAATTTGTAGGGCGCGACGACCCCGGCGCGCCGTTTTTTTATGGTTGGCCCGAGGGCGTCGCGTCCTACGGCTGCCAACGCATTTCAAATACAAAGGAGACCAGACATATGAATAGAATATACTGCGGCGACGCGCGGATGGCTGACCTCGGGCGCGAAGTCGCCGTCTACGGTTGGGTACAGCGGCGGCGCGACCTTGGCCAGCTTATTTTCATCGACCTGCGCGACCGCACCGGCATTTTGCAGCTTGCGTTCGACGACAACACAGACAAAACCGTGTTCAGTGCGGCGGAGACGGTTCGGAGCGAATATGTACTGTATGCCCGCGGGATATTGCGTGAGCGGTCGTCGAAGAATCTTGACATTCCG
>Ga0123355_10011819_pt1 | contig 13488 bp, 10 predicted proteins | sample TergutEmb28metaG_3_FD_89872 | JGI IMG/M metagenome (GOLD analysis project Ga0123355, IMG submission 89872) | Embiratermes neotenicus P1 segment gut microbial communities from Petit-Saut dam, French Guiana - Emb289 P1 | ecosystem: Host-associated > Arthropoda: Insects > Digestive system > Gut ...
GCTGGAGATGCAGGGACTCGAGCCGAAACTGAGCCCGCTCGATCCCATGGCGATTCTCGATGAGATTCAACGGCTGGTTCCTGGCTATGACGTGTCCCGCCTGGACCTGCTGGCGGGCAACAGCCAACACACATCTTTGGCGAACAACGGCGGAGGCGTCACCGATCAGAGCTCCGGAGCTCCGGCTCTTCTCGATCCGGCCAATGACAACCTGTTTACGTCCGGTACTCTGGGACGCTACTCGCGCGCATTGAAGTCGGTGATGGAAAGCCATGAACTCAAACCTGCCGAGGTCGCGGCAGACTAATTACCAGCTGTCAGCATTCAGCAGTGAGCGGTGAGCAAAACCTACCGCATGTGGCTCGCGGCTCACTGCTCGTAGCCCAGGGTGCTTGGAAGAGAGGAAAAGCAGCTTTGTCGATCGAGCTATTCATTCTCGCGTCGGTGATCAAGTCAGCCATTGTGATTTTCGTGCTGCTCACCGCCGTCGCCTACACGGTGTGGCTCGAACGCAAAGTCGTGGGCCACATGCAGAATCGTTGGGGGCCGACGCGCGTGGGGCCGTTCGGGCTGCTGCAACCGGCAGCGGATGGCATCAAGTTTCTGTTCAAGGAAGACCTGACCCCGCCCCACGTCTACAAGCCGCTCTACATCGCGGCGCCGATGATTGCCGTGGTGTTTGCTCTGACTTCCATTTCGGTCATCCCCTTCGGTAATCCGGTAGAGATCGCCGGGCACACCATTCCGTTGCAGGTTACAACGGAGGTGAATATCGGGTTGCTGTTGATCCTGGCCGTTACCTCGATCGGCGTGTACGGCGTGGCGCTGGCCGGGTGGTCGTCCAACAACAAATACTCGCTTCTCGGCGGATTGCGCGCCAGCGCACAGATGGTCAGCTATGAGATTTCGCTCGGCCTGTCGCTGGTCGGCGTGCTGATTATGGCCGGCAGCCTCAATCTGACCGATATTGTGAATGCGCAGGCCGGGCGGGTGGCGGGTTTTCTTCCGCGCTGGTTTGTGTTTCCTCAGATCATTGGCTTCTTCTGTTACATCACGGCGGCTTATGCGGAAACCAACCGCATCCCCTTCGATTTGCCCGAAGCGGAGACGGAACTGGTGGCCGGGTATCATACCGAGTACAGCTCCATGAAGTTTGCCATGTTCTTCATGGCGGAATACGCCAATATGATCACGGTCGCCTGCGTAGCGACGCTTATGTTCTTCGGCGGCTGGCACGGGCCAGTGCTCGGACACTCGCCGATCGTAACCGCCGTTCTTCCGGTGTTCTGGTTCTCATTGAAGGTGTTCGTGTTTCTCTTTCTGTATATCTGGGTGCGCGGGACGTTGCCGCGCTTCCGCTATGACCAACTGATGGCATTCGGTTGGAAGTTTTTGCTGCCACTGGCGCTGGTGAATCTGATTGCCACGGCGATCGCGGTGGCGTGGTGAGAAAGAAGTGATCGGGGGCCGGTCAAACCACTGACCATCAGCTGCTGACCACGTGAAACTGAATCATGATCAGTATCCATCTCATTCTGTTCCTGGCCTTCGCAGCCGTTGCGGTAGCGGGCGCCGTTAATCTGCTGGCGCAGAACCATCCGATTAACAGCGCCCTGTCGCTGATCGCAGTGATGGCCGCGCTGGCGGGCGAATACCTGCTGCTGGGAGCAGAGTTCGTTGCTGCCGTGCAAGTCATCGTCTATGCCGGCGCCATCATGGTGTTGTTCGTGTTCGTCATCATGCTGTTGAACGCCGGTGTGGAAGAACGCACCAAAGGCAGCCGCGTCGCCGTGGTGGCCGGCATTCCGGGCATGCTGCTCGGAAGCGTGCTGGTGGCGTGGGTGGTTCTGCGCTATTCGGGAACCGGGCCGGTTGCGGCCGGAGCTCTGCCCGGCGCCCCGACCACAATTGGCGAAATGCTTTTTCATGAGTTCCTGCTGCCGTTTGAAATTACTTCCATTCTGATCCTGGTCGCAATCATGGGTGCAGTGGTGCTGGCCGCCAAGCCAACGACGCCGGGAGGTGGTCCGGCACAGAAGGTAAAAGATTAATGGTCCCGCTTTCGTACTATCTGCTGCTGAGTGGAATCCTGTTTGCCTGTGGCGTGGCAGGATTTTTGATCAAACGCAACATCATCACCATCTTTATGTCGATTGAGCTGATGCTCAACGGAGTGAATCTCTCGTTCGTGGCTTTCGCCGCGCACTGGCAGGTGCTGGCCGGACAAGTCTTCGTCTTCTTTGTGATGGTGGTGGCGGCGGCGGAAGCGACGGTCGGGCTGGCGATCATCATCGCCGTCTACCGCACGCGCGAGACCCTGAACGTCGATCGGGTGAACCTGCTCAAACTATGACGCCCAACCTTAACCTTAATCTCTGGCTCATCCCTGTGCTGCCACTTGGCGGCGCAGCCATCAACGGATTTCTTGGAAAGAAGTCGTCGCGTTCGGCAGTGAGCGTCGTCGGGCTCTTCTTCTCCGGCGCAGCCTTTGCCTGGGCGCTGATGGCGGCCTTTCGCGCCTGGAACGCACTTCCCTATCAGGAATATCTGGCCCACTGGATCCGCGCCGGAAGTTTCTCGGTCGACTTTGCCTTCTACCTCGATCAGCTTTCGCTGGTCATGCTGTTGGTGGTCACCGGGGTCGGGTTCCTCATTCACATCTATTCCGTCGGGTACATGTGGGAGGATCCCGGCTACTACCGGTTCTTCGCCTACCTGAATCTGTTCATGTTTTTCATGCTGACGCTGGTATTGGCCAACAACTACCTGGTGATGTTTATCGGCTGGGAGGGCGTGGGGCTGGCGTCGTATCTGCTGATCGGATTCTGGTTCACCAAGGATTCGGCGGCATCCGCGGGGAAGAAAGCATTCATCGTCAACCGCATTGGCGACTTCGGGTTCCTGATTGGGCTGTTCCTGATCATTCAGCACTTCGGCTCGCTGAACTTCCTCGAGGTGTTCGCCAGGGTGCAACCGATTCCGGCCGAGACGGCCGGGGCGGGATTGCTGACGGCGATTGGAATTCTGTTGATGGTTGGCGCCTGCGGCAAGTCGGCGCAGATTCCGCTCTACGTCTGGCTGCCGGACGCTATGGAAGGCCCCACGCCAGTGTCGGCTCTGATCCACGCGGCGACCATGGTGACAGCGGGCGTCTATATGGTTGCGCGCTCGCATGTGATCTTTGAGCGCGCCCCCATCGCACTCACCGTGGTGGCCATCATCGGGACTCTGACGGCGTTGTTCGCGGCAACCATTGGCATCGCCCAGACCGATATCAAGAAAGTCCTGGCGTATTCCACCGTTTCGCAGCTTGGCTACATGTTTATGGCCTGCGGCGTGGGCGCGTTTTCGGCCGGAATCTTCCACCTCATGACGCACGCATTCTTCAAGGGCCTGCTGTTCCTGGCAGCCGGCTCGGTGATTCACTCCGTTGGCGGCGAGCAGGACATGCGGAAGATGGGCGGGCTGAGGTCGTACATCCCGGTCACTTTTGCGACCATGCTCATCGCCACTCTGGCGATCGCGGGGATCTGGCCTTTCGCTGGCTTCTGGAGCAAAGACGAGATTCTCTGGCAGGCCTATCAAAGCAGCTGGGTCTACTGGTTGATCGGGCTCATCACTGCCTTCATCACCTCTTTTTACATGTTTCGCCTGGTGTTCATGACGTTCTGGGGCGACTACCACGGCATCCAGGTCGATGATCACGGCCGCGCCCATACCAGGCCTGGCCAGGGAGATCACGGCCACGGCGAGCCGCACGAAAGCCCTATGGTCATGCTGGTTCCGCTGATGATCCTGGCGGTGTTATCGACATTCGGCGGACTGGTCGGCATCGGCAACGGTTTTGAGCATTTCCTTGCGCCGGTCTTTGGTTCAGGAGCAGCAGCGGAAACCGGAAGTCGTGGCACCGAACTTCTGTTTATGGTGATTTCCGTCGCGGTCGCGCTTCTGGGCGCCGCTCTGGCCTGGATCCTCTACGTGAGCAAGCCGTATCTGCCGCAGAAGATCGCAACCGCACTCGACGGACTCTACGATGCCGTCGTGAACAAGTATTACGTGGATGAAATCTACGCCAGGATCTTCGTCAGGCCCCTGGTGGAGGGATCGACCCGCATTCTGTGGCAGGGGGTCGACCGCAGGGTAATCGACGATACGGTAATCAACGCGGCCCAGGGCGCGCGGCGTGTTTCGAATGAAGTGCGGCACCTGGAGTCGGGCAATCTTCGTTCTTATGCGGGATGGATCGCCGCCGGGGCGGCCGTGCTGATCGCGTACATGGTCTGGCTGGGGGTGGGGCAGTGAATACCGACATGCTGAGCTCCTACATCCTGAGCCTGGTAACCTTTGCTCCGCTGGCGGGCGCGCTGTTTTTGACCTTGATGCCGAGGCGCGACCGCGATATCCGCATCATTGCCCTTCTGGTTTCGCTGATCACGTTCGGGTTATCGCTGCATCTGCCGGTGCACTTCCACCGCGCGCTGAACACTTTTCAGGACCAGGTCGACAAGCCCTGGATTTCTGCCCCGAACATTCACTTCCACATGGGGATCGACGGCATCTCCCTGTGGCTGGTGGTGCTGACCACGTTTCTCACGCCGCTCTGCGTGCTGATCTCGTGGAAGTCGGTGCACGACCGGGTGAAGGAATTCTACATTCTGCTGCTGATTCTGGAGACCTCGCTGATCGGCGTGTTCACGTCACTGGATCTGTTCCTCTTTTATTTCTTCTGGGAAGCGACGCTGATTCCGATGGCGCTGCTGATCGGCGTGTTCGGGCACGAGCGCAAGGTCTACGCGGCAGTGAAGTTTTTCATGTACACCATGATCGCCTCGGTGTTCATGCTGGCGTCGATTCTGTGGCTGTACGCCCAAACCGGAACCTTCGATTTCATCACCATTCGCGACATGATCGCGCATGGCCTGGTACCGAGATTCCCGGCTGCTGCGCAATGGGTCTTCCTCGGATTCTTTGTGGCCTTCGCGGTGAAAGTTCCATTGTTCCCCCTCCACACCTGGCTGCCGGATGCGCACGTGGAAGCTCCCACCGCCGGCTCGGTTCTGCTGGCGGGCGTTCTGCTGAAGATGGGCACGTACGGAATGCTGCGGTTTAACCTGGAACTGTTCCCCGAACAGGCGCGGAGCAATGCGCCCTGGATCATAATTCTGGCGCTGATCGGAATTATTTACGGTGCCCTGGTCGCCATGGTCCAGCCCAACATGAAAAAGCTGATTGCTTACTCTTCGGTCAGCCACCTGGGATTTGTGGTCCTCGGAATCTTCAGCTTCACGACCGCGGGGCTGAACGGAGCAATGTTCGTCATGCTGGCGCACGGCATCTCGACCGGCGGATTGTTCATGCTGGCGGGAATTCTGCACGAACGCCGGCACACCTACGAGATCAGCGAATTCGGCGGGCTGACCGCTCCCATGCCGGTCTATGCGGCGTCGTACCTCTTTATTGTGCTGGCCTCGCTGGGCTTGCCGCTGCTGAACGGATTCATTGGTGAATTCCTGGTCTTGAGCGGGGCGTTTCAGGCCAGGCCAATTTATGGAATCCTGGCGGCTACCGGGGTCATCTGGAGCGCGTGCTATTTGCTGTGGATGTTCCAGCGTGTCTTCTACGGCAAGGTAACGCATCCGGTAAACAACTCCCTCGCCGACATGCTGGGCTTCGAGAAGGCCGCGGTCTGGCCCTGCGCTGCGGTTGCGCTGTTGATGGGCGTTGCCCCGATCCTCTGGCTGGGCGCCATCGATCCGGCGGTACAGGCGGTTCTTTCCCCTGCGGCGCAAGTCCTCAGCAAGGTGGTGGGACGATGACCCACCTGGCGGCCGATGTGGTCCGGGCAATTCCCGAGAGCATCGACTACGTTCGTATTCTTCCGGAACTGGTGTTGTCGGCGTTTGGAATTCTTGTGATGTTCCTTGATCCGCTGGTCGATGAGGAGAACAGCCAGACGACGCTGGGCCTCATCGCATTGGTAGGAACCATCGCCGGTCTGGTCGCCACCTGGTATATGGCACAAACGCCGCCCGGACTGGCGTTCGCGGGCAACATCCGGGTCGACACCTTCAGCATCTTCTTCAACTACCTGATCATTGCGATCGCTGCCGTGGTGATCCTGAGTTCGTTCGAGTACATGGCGGTACAGCGCATTCGGGCCGGAGAATATTACGCGCTGGTTCTGTTGAGCGCCGTTGGCATGACCCTGATGTCGACCGCGGTCGAACTGGTTCTGATTTTCATCGGTCTGGAGATTTCCTCGATCGCGACCTACATCCTGGTCGGATTCCGGCGCAACGAGGCAGCCAGCAGCGAAGCGTCGCTGAAGTATTTCCTGCTGGGATCGTTTGCCACCGCATTTTTTCTCTATGGCGTGGCCATGATGTTCGGCGCGACGGGATCGACCAACATCGAGACCATCAGCCTGAAGTTGCAGGCTGGACCGGCCGAGGTTCTCGTCTACCTGGCGATGGCGTTGATGTTCGTCGGCCTGGGATTCAAAGTGGCGGCCGCCCCGTTTCATGTCTGGACGCCGGATGTTTACGAAGGCGCACCCGCCCCCGTTGTCGGCTTCATGTCGACGGCGCCCAAGGCTGCGGCGTTTGCCGTGCTGCTGCGCGTCGTATTCGCCATCAACGCCCCGGGGAGATTATGGTTCCTGTGGGTGGCGGCCGCTTTGTCCATGACCCTGGGTAATTTGGGAGCCCTGCTGCAAACCAATGTCAAGCGGTTGCTGGCCTATTCCTCGATTGCACATGCCGGCTACATCCTGGTGGCCTTTGCCATGACTACACCCGAGAATTCCCTGGACGGAATCTCGGCCGCAATGTTTTACTCGGCCGCCTACGCAGCCATGAACGTCGGCGCCTTCGTGGTCGTCAGCCACTTCGCCAACGCCGGGGAGCGCTATGTGACGCTCGAAGACTACGAAGGACTGGGCCGCACTTCCCCGCTGCTGGCTGCGACCCTGACCATCTTTCTGCTGTCACTGATTGGCATCCCGATCACCGGGGGATTCTTTGCCAAATTCTACGTGTTCAGCGCCGCACTGAGAGCCAACCTGGTCTGGCTGACATTGATCGGAGTGGTCAACAGCGCCGTCGGGGCGTACTACTACCTGCGCATCATCGTGGTGATGTATATGCGCGAATCCCGGGAGGAAGTGACGGTCACGCCGATTCCGTTCGGTTTGGGGGCCGCACTTTGCATCAGTGTTGCGGCCACGATCTACCTCGGAATGCTTCCCAACCGGGTTCTCCAGGCGGCGCAACATTCCGCCCGGGATCTTCTGTCGCCGGCCTCGTCATCGTCTTCCACGAGCGCCCAGCCGCCGCCTCCACCGGGAGTCCCGCGGCAATGAGGCTGCAAAAATCGAGCCGGCGATTTGACAAGCACCTCCGGGCGCGTGCATCATGAGTCCACTGAAGTTGCTGGTCGAACCTTACTTGGCAAAAATGGCTCTGGAGGAGAGCAGATGTCCCAACTGATTCACAGGCTCTGGTCGGATGATCGAGGACAAGACATTGCCGAATACGCGGTAATGCTGGCTGTGATTCTGGTTCTGGTGGTGGGAACGGTCCGTTTGATCGGATCGAGTGCCAATACTGTTTTCTCCAATGTAGCCAGTTCCTTGCAGTAAGGTGTTCGGGTTTCTGTTCGAAGGCGAGTTCAGCATATTCGTGATTGTCATGACGCGATTTACTCCAGGCTTCCGGTTTGCCGGCTACTACCGATTTATTCGGGGAGCGGCTGCGGAGCAGCTTGGAGTGAGGATGAGCCACTGAGAGCCATCTAAGCGAAACAAGTTCAAGCCCGCCAGCCGCGATCTCCGGATCGCGGTTTTTGTTTTATCCGGAGAAATCACACAAGGAGACGCAGTCCATGATCGTCAATATGTCGGAAAAGGCCACAGAACAGGAAATCCACCACGTCATCGAGCGCATCCGCGAGGCCGGCTACCAGCCCCACGTGACTCGCGGAACCGAGCGCACTATTGTCGCTGCGGTGGGCAGCGGACGGCGACACGAGATCGAAGCTCTGCAGGCGGCGCCCGGCGTCGAAAATGTCATGGCCATTGCGCAACCGTTCAAACTGGTCAGCCGGCAGGTGAGACCCGAACGCTCGGTGGTCAAGGTCGGCGGCATTTCGATCGGGGGAGCAGAAGTTGTCGTGATCGCCGGGCCGTGCTCGGTGGAATCGCGGGAGCAACTGCTGGACACGGCGCACGCCGTGAAGCGCGCGGGAGCCACCCTGTTGCGCGGTGGTGCTTACAAACCTCGTACGTCTCCGTATGACTTTCAGGGACTGGGGCTCGAAGCGCTCAAGATCCTGCGCGAAGCCAGAGAGCAAACCGGCTTGCCCGTGGTGACCGAGGTGATGAGCACAGAAGACATCGACATGATCTGCGAGTACGCGGACATGCTGCAGGTGGGGGCGCGCAACATGCAGAACTTCGCGCTGCTGCGGCGGCTGGCCACGGTCAACAAACCCGTACTCCTGAAACGCGGGCCGTCGGCGACCGTGAAGGAATGGCTGCTGGCCGCCGAGTACCTGCTTGCGGGAGGGAACCATCAGGTAGTGCTTTGCGAACGCGGCATCAAGACTTTCGAGACCGAAATGCGGAATACGATTGACCTGGCAGCGGTGGCTTTGGCCCGCGATCTGTCGCACCTCCCGGTGATTGCCGATCCCTCCCACGGAACCGGCAAGCAGAGCCTGATTGCGGCGGTTTCGCGCGCGGCCGTTGCCGTCGGAGCCGACGGTCTCATCATCGAGGTGCATCCCTGCCCGGAGCGGGCGCTGTCGGATGGTCCTCAGTCGCTGGACTTCGCGGGATTCGGCCGGGTCATGCGTGCATTGACAGAGCCGTTGCGGCAGACGGCGAATCCGCCGGCCGTGGCAACCGCAGCTTTGTAGGGACAAGCGCGGCTGCCTCGGCTGGTCCGTGTTGGGGGGATACAGCTGGCGCTTCACCGGCACGGCGGGATCTCCGAACCGGACGCCGCTCGGGTCGAGCCCTCCGGAGGCCTCGATCAACGTGAACCCCGGGGCTGCGCCCGGCTTTCGGATTTCGTTGGCAACACTCGTGATCGAAACCCGCCAGCTTTCGTCGCAATCTGAAGATCACGGGCAAGTCCGGGCCCCCGGGAAGCGATCCAACCCGGGTCGGATATGGCATCGGGGATCATCGTCAACGTTCGGAAAGCCCAATAAAAACCGGGGTTCCTCCCGGGTACAGCGCCCGCGGGCGAGGCGGTATTTGCTTCTTTGCTTCCCGGCCAGGCAAGAATCACACCGTCGAACCGGACCTGGTCCGATGGCTATTCCCCTGGACAAACGAAATAATACGCTATAAAAAGAAATGCGCATTGCGAACGAATTTGCCCCAGGGTAGACACGTGCTCAACGAAGAACGCCGCCGGGCCATTCTCGATTTACTCAACCATCAGGGACGCGTCCTGGTCACCGAACTGGCGCGGAAGTTTGAAACCTCGCAGGTTACGATTCGCAAAGACCTTGAAATCCTGCATGCCCACGGTCTGGTTCATCGCACGCATGGGGGCGCACTGCCCTCGCGCGACGGAGCGCTCGAAGATCCCACACTGCGGGAAAAAGAGAAGCTGCATCATCAGGAAAAACTGCGCATTGCCGACAGCGCCGTCGAACATGTGAAAGAAGGCCAGGTTCTGATTCTTGATTCGGGCACGACGACGACAGCAATTGCACGCAGCCTGCGGAATTTTCAGAATCTGACGATTATTACCAATGCGGTGAATATCGCAGCGGAGTTAGCCGGGACTGCGGTGGAAGTGATCCTCACCGGCGGCACGTTGCGGAAGAACTCTTTTTCCCTGGTGGGTCCGATTGCGGAAGAAACCTTGCGCCGTTTGAGCGCCGACATTCTGTTTCTCGGTGTCGATGGGTTTGATGTGCACCATGGGCTCAGCACGCCGAATCTGCTGGAAGCAAAAGTGAACAAGGTGATGGTCGAGGTCGCGAAGAAGACGATCGCCGTCTGCGACTCGAGCAAGTTTGGCCGGCGGAGTCTGTCGCTGATCGCGCCGCCCTCTGCGCTCGAGGAAGTGATTACCGACCGCGGGGCGCCGAAGTCTGACCTGCGCGTTTTGAAGCAAGCCGGGGTCGAAGTGACCCTGGTGTAGGCGCGTGTAAGGACGATTCTTTCAGCCTGAGCAGAGCGGCTCCCCCGAGCCCTGAAACCACCCATGCCCCGTTTCGATGTCACCATCGCTGGCGAACTGAATCTCGACCTCATCCTCTACGGACTGCCCGAGCAACTCCCGCCCGAACGCGAACTGCTTGCCGACCGCATGATGCTGACACTTGGCTCGTCATCGGCCATTGTGGCGCACAATCTCGCCGCGCTTGGAAGCCGGGTTGGATTTCAATCTCGCATCGGCGATGACCCGCTCGGCCACATTGCGCTTGAACGGCTCGAGTACGGCGGGGTCGACGTGTCACTGGTGCGACGCGTCGCGAGTGCCACGACCACCGGCCTGACCGTGATTCTTCATCACCAGGCGTGGCGTAACATTCTCACCTATTCCGGGACGATTGCCGAGCTGACGTGGGATGACCTGGATCTGGATTATCTGGGAGACTCCCGGCACTTCCATTTTTCGTCGTACTACCTGCAGAAATCTTTGCGACCCCGGGTGGCGGAGCTGTTCCGGCATCTGAAATCCAAAGGACTCACGACCTCTCTCGATACCAACGATGATCCGGACGACCGCTGGGAAGGTGGACTCGATGAGGTCCTGCGCCATGTCGATGTCTTTCTGCCGAACCAACGCGAAGCCGCGAGGGCGGGAGGCACCGACGATCTGGAAGCCGCGATTCTCAAGCTTTCCGGGTTGGTGCCCCTGGTGGTGGTGAAACTCGGCCGTCAGGGAGCCCTGGCCCAGCGCGGAATGGAACGGGTTGTAAGTCCGTCGCGGGAAGTCGTCGCAGTGGATACCGTCGGCGCGGGCGACAGTTTCAACGCCGGATTCCTGCACGAGTACGTTCGCGGCTCAGACCTCGAGACCTGTCTTGCCAGCGGAAATCTGGCTGGGGCGCTCTCGACGACCCGCCCCGGCGGCACCGAGGCCTTCCGGGATCGCGAACAGCGCGAACGATTCCTCCGACAAAATAAAAGCTGAGGACAAACTCCGGTTTCACGGGAGTTTTCTGCCGGAACCCCGCCTCAGAATGGAATGCGCAGACGGGCTCGACACCAAAGGGTCTCTATTTTCCACTCACTTCCAGCAGCAAGTGCTCGTTAAACTCCGCCTTCATCTTCGCCACGCCGTTCGCTTCCGCCTCGACCGGTCCCCAGTCCTTGCCGTCTACGTAGTCCACTACGTTATATGTTCCCGGCTTCAGTCCTCGTAACTCGATTTCCCCCTCGAACGAACCGTTCTCCGGTGCGAAGAACGCGTAGTACATCTTCCCGTCTTTTTCGATTGCGTATCCTTCAGGGACGTCATAGCCGTAGACATAGAGATCGCGGAAGTCGCCCTTCGACAGCATCTTCTGGTTGTACAGGCCAATCCATTTCTTCCAGTGCTCTTCCTTTTCGCTGGTCAGCGCCACGGGCTTGAACTTCGGCCCCGGATCAGGCCAAACGAATTTCGTGCCCGGGACGCCGCCGGGTCCCAGCGTCGATGCGAAGTCGGTCCCATGCTCGCTCCAGTCATTCGCCCCCACGCGTGTCATCGCCGACAGTTCCACGTGGTCTCCGTAGACCGCGGCCCGGGGCCCAAGCAGCGCTTTGTACATCTTGATGCGCCGGCGCACCTGCACCGCTCCGACCGGGTCGGCCGTCACCGCCTGATCGATGAACGGGAGCCAGGCGAGCGAGGGCGGCGTCCCGCAGGGACAAGCCTGCGTCACACTCTCGGGTTTGATCGCGCGCGTGGTTTCGAAGATCGTCTTGTACACCTCACCCATCGCCTCGACGGATTCTTGCGGCGACTTGTGATGATGCGCCGGGTTGTAACAGGCCGGCACGCTGTAAATGTTGTCGAGCTTCGAACCGTCGAATCCCCAGTCGCGGATGAATTTCCCGGTGAGCTGTTTGTAGTATGCCTGGACCTCCGGCAGCGACGGATCGAGCACGGCCAGATCGCGCGTGATCCGCGCATGCCTGCCGTTCCTGTCGAGAATCAGCCAATCCGGATGCTCCTTGACCACTTTGGATACGACATACTTGTGCGATTCGTACTGCGACTGCCCGTCTTCGACCCCCAGCGGCAGCCACCACAATTGCGCCCGGATTTCCTCGTGGTGAAAGCCGTCCACCATCTTCCTGATCGAGTCGCCGGGAAACGTGTCGGAACGCGGATTCCAGTCGCCGTACGTATCGAACCAGCGATCATCAAGCGTCGCCCATTGGATGCCAAGCTCTTTCAGCTTTGGGATCGTTCCCAGCATCTCGGCCGGAGTTACGTTGAACTCGTATCCCCAGCCGCACCAGCTCACGTTGTAGGCCTCGTTCGACGGCTTCGGGATCTCCCATCCCTCTTTCTCAAGCACGCTCGACCAGATGCGCAGCGGTTCGTAGTAGTCTCCGCTATAGACCGAGACGAAGCTGCGCGGGGTGGAGTAGCTCTCCCCCGGCTTCAGCGTGCGGTGGACTGGAATCCGAATGCTGGCATTCACTCGCCCATCGGGATCGACTTGGACCGGCATCGACAGTGTCCACGGCAGGGTCTCAACGTGGCCAATGGCCTCACCCACCGCTGCCGTCCAGAACGCGACGACCGGAATCCCGCCGCCATAGCCCCCTTTCACCATCTCACCCATGGCATTCGGCTGCGACGAAGTGCGCGTCAGCCTCTGGACGTCGTCCTTCCCCCAGTCGTAGCTCGACCCCTGAAATGACCACATATCAAAGGGCTGCACCCTGACATCGACCTGTTTGGCATCGAAGCGATGTTGCTGCATCCACGCCTGGTCGATCTTCAGATCGGTATTCCCTGCATTCTTGTACGTGGCGCTGACCAGCGCGAGCCGGGGGAAATCGTCGTAGGCTTCAATCACCAGCGTACGTTCCAGCGCGACTCCCAGAGGCGCCAGCGGGCGCGAAGGAATTTCCACGCGCTTCCCCCGCCCGAGTTTTCCGCCGCTGGCTACGATCCTGGCCTGGCTGAAATCGGGAACAAAATCCAGTTCCTTTCCCCCGATGATGACCGAGTCGCTGCCCCCGGTCGATCCCACATTCGGCTCATCCAGAGTCAAACGCTGACCATTTTTGACGAGCATGGCTTCGACGAATCCCGAAGGAAGAACCTGAAACTCCGCAGCACTGGTGGTGATCACGACCGGCCCGCCACCGCTCACTTCGACCCTGATGTCGGAAGGAAGCGAGGGCGCCGCCTTCGGCTGCCCGCCATGCCGGCCACAACCGGGCATGGAAACAGCCAGGAGAATCACCGGGATTCCGCAGAAAACGGAAAACAACCGAGGACGACGGACAGCCGCACCGAC
>Ga0123355_10011820_pt1 | contig 13485 bp, 7 predicted proteins | sample TergutEmb28metaG_3_FD_89872 | JGI IMG/M metagenome (GOLD analysis project Ga0123355, IMG submission 89872) | Embiratermes neotenicus P1 segment gut microbial communities from Petit-Saut dam, French Guiana - Emb289 P1 | ecosystem: Host-associated > Arthropoda: Insects > Digestive system > Gut ...
AATTCAACAGAATAGTCGCAAGCTCCTGATGATGGATATATTAATGTCCAAAACATGTTGAGCACATAAGAAGTGAAATAAAATAGCAAGTGACATCAAGTTGGTCTTTTATTCTTCAACTGTATGTTACTATCTTCTGTCTTTTTTTCATGTAGTTTAATATCTTACCCTGTGCTACTCGGCCTCTGAAGATGGAAACAGCAACAGTTTGGTACATAATATGGTGGTTATGAAGTAGAAGGGTTATCAGGAACTTCTCTGGACAGTGAGGAGCAAACACTTCACTAGGGCAGAGATTCTCAGCCTGTGCTGTGACTTAGAATGGGATCACATATGACATGCTGATGGTTATGACTTAAGTGGGTGTGTGGAGGACATTCTGAGGGGTTGTAAACGTTTTATCCAAAGAAGTTGATTATTTACAGGTGAACATTAATGGGAAAATGTGGGAGTGAACAAAGATAGTTCAGTCATTACTGAATATAATCTCAGAACTTTGAAGAACTGTAATTTCTTTATCTGTGGGGTTGCAGTTTTACAGAATAGTAAACAGGTAATTATGGTATAAAAATGTTGACTTGTCTGCTTGAAGGTAACTGTGTTGGTGAACTCAGGTACTTCAGTGGTCTGGACAAGAGAAAATATGTATCTGAAAGGGTATTATTGGTTTTAAAAGTTCCTGACTTAAATTCCCTATAGGCTCATCTGTTTGTTAATACCATATCTTACATCTGGGCTGTGGTTTTCCCAGTTCTCCTCCAAGAAGAATTTGTTTTTAAAACAGAATTTGATTTGGAGAAAATCAGTATTTAGAGATTTCACAAATACAACCTTTGCTGGTTAATAACTTGAAATATATACAAACAGATTCTTCCACATCATTATTTCTGGTGAAGGCTTCATAGCAAATATTCAGTAATGCTGTATATTTGTAAGTCTGTATGGCCCCAGGTTGTGTCACTAACTGGATGGAGGTGGTCAGATTTTCTTACATTAGATCATATTACTGTATTTGTCTGAGTATCACAGTTTCGGAAGGCTATGTTGAATAGTTGAATAGTTTTCTTTCATGTATCAGTTGTACAGCATTTCTTGAATAGTTTCTGCATGTAGTAAGCAGTTATCAATATAGTTTAAGGTTTAAACATGGTCTTGCCATATCAAGTAAGGTCACATTCATACTGAGTTGGAAAAACTTATCAATTCATTACTATACTTACTGGTTCTCTGTTCAGGGGATAAAGAATGCTAAGTTTTAAACAAAAATAATTAAAAATACATAATTATGAATGGACAGCCTTATAATTCAAACAATGATGGCATTATAAAACAGTACTTGAATTTGAAAATGACTAATAAAAGTACATAATTTTTCCTTCTGCGAGCTTACTAAAATATTTAAATTACCATGTGGAAGAATTAAGTGACTTGTCTTTGCAAATTTGCTAACATCAGAATCACTGCTTAATATAGTATCTTTATAATTGTTTCTGGGTTAGTGCCTGGTATGTAGTTACAATGTACTCTCAGTTATCCGTGAGTGGATTATCTGGTTTGCGGATTATCTGCGTTCAGTTGTAAGTTATAATGACTAATGATGAAGGTGGGAAATAAAGTGATTTAGCACTGAGTGCCGGAACAGAATCCTCAATTCAAACAAAAGTCGTGAACTACTTATGTAAACCACAAGTGAGAGATGTGTTTTGAATATATAATAAAGAAATTTCAGTTTTTTTTTTTTTTTGTTCGTGGCTGAGTAAAGTGTATATTTTGGATTTTCCAGGCTTCTCAGTTGTCAGTGCAGCCCCTCCCCACCATTACCTCAGATAATTGAGAGTACACTACATGTGCTTGTACTTGGTTACATTGGGTCCATGCAGCATTTAATTATTTATGGCTAATGTAAACTGGGATAGTAAGTGCAGTTTATTTTAACACTGGCACCGGAGATGTGATGTTTAGAATAATTTCTGAGAGATAATGTTGTTATTCACTGTTGAACAAGTACAGCTGTGCACGTAGTTTTGACATTGTGTTGATAAATTTTCTTTCTTTTGTTTCATCTATTTAAACTGCATGTTTCTTGCTGATGTCTACATTGCATGCCAAGGATGTCATTGTAAGTTTTTGTAGTAAGTTTTATGCTGATATAATATAGATTATTAAGTGAAAACCAGCCCTTGAAAGTGTTTCTGATTTCTTGTAGTATGAAAGTAGAATCTGGGCCTGCCTGTGCCAAAACTATATTTTAATGCTTTTGAATTGTTAAAGCAATACATTAGATATGATATGACATGATGTGTAACCCCAAGTTTTGTCGTTATTGTAATTCAGAAAACTTATTTTCATAAGTTTGTATGATATGTTTTTTTACTGGTTTATAATTTTGGTTGATGAAAAGCACAGAAATGGTGAAAGTCAAGACGTGGGTGGAGAATTAAAGGTTATTGGTATTATAAAATACACATACTATTAGGAAGACATATTAAACATCTCTGATCAAGGTCTGTTTTGTAGCATGGAAGGGGATAAAGAAACGTTTGTTCTTTCTTGTAGTACTGTGATGCACAGGCTCATCATGTTGGAATTTACAGGGAATAAGTACTGAGTTTATGTTACTGATAAAGCCAGGAGTAGGATATTGGTTCCAAGATGTTCAAAAATTTTTAGAATCAGTTTCAGGGGTTGATTATAAATTGCAGTTTTGAAGAAACATTTAAGTAAAGCTTGCTGAAGTATTAGTATATGCTATTAAATGCTGTATATGATGTGGATTCTCTTGTGACTGTTACATAATACATATTTTCTATTCCTTCACTGTGTAGTCGGATGAAGTGTACTTGGAAGCCCAAGTTCAGAACATAACATCAAACCCCATTTGTTTGGAGAAAGTTTCCTTAGAATCTTCTCATCTGTTTAATGGTAAGACTAATTCATTTTTTTAATAAGATAACACAAAAAATGCACAATATGATTGAATATAGTTTACAGTTAAAATATTACAGTTCCAACATGTTTTGACCATTTTCCGGTTTTTGTCAGGGAGTGCACATCAGGTATAAGTATAAAACATAGATACTTTGTAGATAAATTAGGCTAAAATTAGGTTTTGATGACCTGAAGGGGGTCAAAACATGTTGCAGTTGTAAGTTTTAATTGTAAAATATATACTACTACAACGATAATAATAATAATAATAATAATGTGCATTTTGTTGGTTTTGCCCTATGTAATTAACAATTAATGCACAGATGTGAATAACATAAAAATCACAGTTATTTGTTTCAGGGTTTGTGTAGTCTCAGTTTGCCATTCTGTACTCATGTAAAATCATGTGAGAAATTTCAGAGTGATAACATGTTTCCACCAAAAGTTGCTGGGAAGATCTTGAGTTTGGTCTCACACCCATCTGTTGACACCTTACATTACATGAAGCTGAAATCTAACTTCATGAATTTTCTCTGAAATCACTCATTGTACAGAAATGGGTGTATGACATATAAATTCCGCTTTTTACAAACATTTTTTTAGGAAAACGCACAGAGCATTTCATTTGTTACTAGTTTTATGTTACAGTAGCTGCTGAAATTGGGGACCTCCAATATGCTAACAGATTTCACACTGATATAACAGTAACAAATTCTGTGACACATGTTGAAGTTCATCGTCAGAGCTTTGTAGAGTAACATTCCAAATTCCAATCTATTCATTTTCATAATATTCATAATAATTAGCTGTTAATGGTAGTGTATTTTGTAATAGCAGTAGGAGGTCAAAGTTAAGAAATGTATGATCAAAAACTTGTTCTTTTGAACTTTATGAAATTTTAAGTTTGTGTGTATTGCAGCTATATGCTTTTATTACAGTGACCGCATTAAACACAACAGTGAATGAGGATTCTGTCTTTGGCAATGTTAATGTGCTGCAGCCCCAGGCCAGTCGTCAGTTTCTATATTGCCTTGCCCCTCAGGCCAGTCTGACCTCAGACCTGCGCCTTCTTACAGGTGCTACCAACATTGGAAAACTAGACATTGTGTGGCGATCAAATCTTGGGGAGAGAGGACGTTTGCAGACAAGCCAGTTACAAAGAATGGTATGTTGGTATAACATCTCTCTGTTGTGAGAACTTAAAAAAAACAGTAAATCTGACCATTCTTTGTCTGGCTCATTTAAGGCATTTTGTGTATTTCTGGTATGGCATTAAATTCTGCCATCTATATGAATCATACAACTTTCTGTATGGCAGTACTGCAATGAGATAATTTTGTTTTTATTATGGTTCCCAGTGTGTTAGCTGTTTGCACAGCTTTAATCAATTGAGGGCTATCGTGATATTAATTGATAATTGGCTTTCAAAGGTTCCTTGGTGCGAGCAAACATCCATATCATGTTGTGCTGCTAGCTGGTAGTAAGTTTGTAGTTGCAGCAAACTGTCTTCCTGCCACAGCTTTGGACCATTTAAAATAAAGCTGTGCTTCATTCAGTAATTTGTTCCTTTTTAGCAGTTTAAGGGCTGTAAAGGAACATATCTCTTGTTACATTTAAGCACCAGCTTATGTAAATGTTCATGGGAATGGCTGTGTAGCTGAGTGCATTCTGAACCTTGGCAGTGGATGGAGGTGAGTGGTTGGCTTCATAGTCAACAGGTGCACTTTACCCTGGTACCAGCTGAACAACAGGAGGCTGCAAGGGGAGGGAGGATCAGACCTGGGGAGGTTGTTTTGGTGAAGAAACAACAATATTCTAAAAGTGAAGTTTGCCAGATGACATGGATAATGTAGAAGTAAGAGGAAACACTTTTCTTCAGAACTACAATGGCATCCTTCACATGCACTGTTGCTGTCTTGTACATTAATTGATTTGTGTGTGTTCATTAGTACCGTGGTTTGCATAGGTATGCCTAGATTCATATGTTACATAAAATATGGCTCTGCCAGTGTTTCCTGTTCACTGTTCAAACCAGCATGTGATAACCTGTTGTAGGAACTGCTAATAATTACTTGTATTTTTGTAAACTTGAAGTATTGGGATAACCTTAGATGGAATTTTTATTTCAGGCCCCAGATTATGGTGATATTAGACTTTCTGTTCAAGAACTTCCCAACATTGTACATCTGGAAGAAGCATTCACATTAAAGTGCCGAATAATAAATACATGGTAAAGTTTTTTTTTTTTTTAACAAATGAGAAGCATGTATTCAACTCTTTAACACACCAGCCAACTTAAAAGTACTTATGTTATTGCATTGTGTGTGGAAGTGGGATGATTGTAAGTTTCTGATTAAGAGCTTGGTGGAAAGACAGTGTGTATAAGGAAGTTGCAAAGTATATATAACTACCAATTCCCCCCCACCCCCCCAAAAAAATTGTTGAAATGTTCTTTGCATAGTTTTCCTTTAGTTATTGCTGTTAGGTTGCAAGGATTAAAATGTTAGGCCAACCAGAGAGGGAAGCCAGCTATTTGCCCCATGTCATGTATTTTTCTAGAGTGCCTTATAGAAACTTGCCTGTGTCATACCAACATTGTGTGTGTTTTGCTTAGCTTATTTAACTGAAGGAACAGAATTGTAATCACCTGCTCTACTTAAAATTTACATAAATTGTCACATTTTTATTAAAGAATTCAGTTGTGTGATGAATGAGATTTGAAGTATGTAGTAACGCTGTGTGAAACTTATGTTTTTTTTTTTTTTTTTTGTTGACAGACTTAGAAAGGCTTTTTGACCATGACACCAAGCAGTCTGGTAGGTTGTTACCAGTGCTTCAGAGGAATGTGTTGCCTGCATCATCAGGGCCTTTGGTGTTCGGTTCCTTTTCCAATAACACAGGATACATGATACACATACATGTGATGGCCTTTATGAATCCTCCTATATATAGCTTACGTGTTCCCAGGTCAATTTTATACGTCATCCATATACTGAGAAATATGAGAGGGTTCATTTACAGTACTGATACATACTGTCTTCTTTTTATTCACCTGTTGGTAGCCTACATCAGTGATTTCATTTAGAATTCAGCAGTCAAAAACTATTTGGAACAGCGGGTTAAAATTTGCATCTTTCATAGCACAACAAAGGTTCATGAACTCTTTTCAAAGTCATGTTATGCAAAGAACACCCACCACTTGCCTTACTCATTATGTCAGGTGGTGATATGGGCTTACAGCAGGTGGCACATATAGTTAAGAGGGTTAATGTAAAATGTAATGAACTGAGGGTGTGTGATGATAATGAGATAATAAATATACTGACATGGTGCCAACTGAGCAATAGAGTTGTTTTCACAGTGAACGTTCAATGGACCTTGTGCTTGCTTTGGAGCAAATACCAACTTCAGGCCTGGTGTGGAGTGGTGTGTCGGGTCGACAGCTGGGGACTCTTGAGCCTGGAGCATCAATACATTTACCCTTGTGTATGGTGCCTCTTGCCTCAGGGTTACAGGTGTGTATTGCTGTTGTTATTGTACCGACAGTAATGAGTGTTTGATTGGTGGCTTCAGTTTAGTATGTTAGGTTGGAGCCCAACGGAAGACATATTTGCATATGCCATTATATACAGAAAACCAGTCTAAAAATTATTACAGATTATGTAGATAAAAGCTGAACATTTGGGTTGTCCAACAGTTTTCACTAATATCACCTGAAACAGTAATTTCAAAACTTTTATAAGTTAACAAGTGACTTAGTTTGAGATGACAGTGTCTCATTGCTTCTAATATGATACAAACAGTGCTGATCTACTGGTACCAAAGACTTACATGTGGCTCCATAGCTGTAAGAAGTGGACACCAATGGGATTAATCTGTATGGTCATTTTAATATTGATGTCACATGTGTTCCACCCATGGCGACTGAGCCTGATGATTTGAACTACCGGATTTGTGAAGCTCTTGCCACATACAAAGTCTGAGATAGATCTTAATTTAATGGATGTTGTCAATTACCACTGGAGCTCATACTGGGCATCTCTTTAAGTTATAACTTACTCTCTGCATTGCTGCTTCTTCAACTCTCTTTTCATTTCTGTAGAAATGTTACTAGTTTTTGTTCAGAATATATTTTATAAAAGTGTGTGGGTAATATGTAATAAACCTCTGCAGTTTTTCCTCTTTTCCTTGGCTTTGATGATTAATTTTCTTGGTGTCCAAAATGATTAATGCATTTTGCTCTCTTCCTTGTACCTCGTTGCCTGAAATGATATGCCATGTTGCAAGAGAAACATACATTGCCTTGAAATGTCACACTCAGAATGTTTCATTGTATATTACATTTTATTCATATTTTGACAGTTCTCTTTTCTTTGCAGAACATATCAGGAATACGACTGACAGATGTATTTTTGAAAAGGACATACGATTATGATGACCTCGCCCAAGTGTTTGTTATACAATCAGCCACATAAATAGAGCTCGGTCATGTTGTATTATAACTTAAGATGTAACCAATAGAAGATAAATTTATTTAAATTGGAAATAAATTGAGCAGTATTTTCTGAACATACTAACTGGACAGAGTTGCATGGGCAAGTAGTGTACATACGCATACTACAGGCACAGAGTTGTTCATTGTTGTCTCCAGGCCTTAACTTATCAAGTCTTATTGAAAAAGCATGTTGTTACTCACCTTTCCAAGAAAATGTAGTATCTCTTATGAAACAAAAAATATTCTTCACAAAAGCCTGTCACTGGACCATAGCCTGAGTCAATTGAATCCAGTCCCCACTGCCCACTTAGGGTTCCCATTTGTCCTGTTTTTAAGAGAGATACTTTGGGGGCCCAAGAACTTTTGCAAGGACACCCTAGTGTCCCACTTTTTAATTGATTTTTCATTCACATCACTGCAGTAATGCAATGTGTCTGTATCTTACAGTCATGTTTGGCAAGTTAAATGTTTTTTTTTTTTTTTTTTGTTGTGTGTGTTGGTGGAAACTGATCAGGCGTTTGCTTGATAATGTCGGGAATGTTGTGAAACTATAACATGTAAGTGGTGATAAACATGTGTGAATCATCTACAGACACTGTGCCACTGACTGTATGTTCTATACAGCCTGTCTTACTAATAGCATTTGACATCACTTTGCAAACGCACAACTTGATTTTTGGATCCATTCGGTGTTGCCCAGAATAGCACATTTGCAAAAGGGTTTTATGTAGAGGTCTTACAGCACTTGTGTATGTATCTGACTTTTAAAATGTGTCCCCTTTTTACTCCAGTATCCCAGATTTTTAGTACAGATTTCTGAAAATGTCCCAGTTTTTCTTAAAAGAACTATGGGAAACCTACCCTCAATTTTTTCCTCCACCATCTACTTCCTCATCTAAATGGAGGTTTCACTTATTACTTACTCCTTGGAGCAGAGTCGTTCTTGAGAAGCTAACTGGTGCTCAGCTAGTCAAGAAATTTCCTGCATTTTATGGAACCTGAAGACTGATTACCACGTTTACAAGTGCTTGCAACCTGTCCCTATCCTGAGCCAGAACAATCCAGTCTGTACCCTCCCCCCCAAATTCTACTTCCTGAAGATCCATCTTAATATTATCTTCCCATCCATTCCCGGGTCTTCCAAGTGGTCTCTTTCCTTCAGGTTTCCCCACCAAAACCCTGTATGCACCTTCTCTCCCCCATATGTGCTGCATGCCCCACTCATATCTTTCTTCTCAATTTGCTCACCTGAGGAGTACAGACCATTAAGCTCCTCATTATGTAGTTTCCTCCACTTCCCTGTTACCTCATTCCTCTTAGGCCCAAATTTTCTTCTCAGCACCCGATTCTCAAACACCCTCAGCTTACATACCTCCCTCAATGTGAGTGACCAAGTTTCACACCCAGAGAAAATAGCAGGCACAATTATAGTTATGTATATCTTAATCTTTATATTTTTGGATAGCAAACAGGAAGACAAAACATTCTCCACCAAATGATGGCAAGCATTCCAGGACTTCAATCTGCTCTTAATTTTTTCTTGAATAGAATTTTGATGTGTTAAGGTTGTTCCGAAATAATTAAACTGTTCCACCCTTTCAAAGGAACTATTTTCAATATTTATATTGTGACTTCGTCCTGCATTCTGATGTTGAAACATTACCATGTACTTAGTTTTGTCAGCATTTACTTCTAGTCAAGTCTCCTTACTAGCAACTACTAAAAGTGTTTGTGCTTTTCTTTAGAGTATGTACATTTCGCCCCATATATTAACTAAAGCATAAATCAAAAGCTGATGTGTACCATTTAATTCCAAGCCATTCTAGTTTACCTGAACCCTCCTAATGGCATACTGTAAAGCAAAGTTGAAAAGCAATGGCCATAAAGTATCTCCTTGTTTCAAACCATCTGTAATAGGAAACATGCCAGACACATTTTTATTAGCCTTACAAGTTTCATGGGGATACCAAACTCAGTGAGAATATTATACAAGACCTCCCTCCTAACTGAATCGTAGGCTTTCTTGAAATATATGAATAGCTGATACACTGCTTCATTGTATTTCCATTTTTTCTCAAGAGCTAAATGATTTGTACTCCTCACCCAATATTGTGCGGGTGATAAAATCGAGAAGAATGAGATGGGCTGGGCATGTGGCATGTATGGGGAGGAGAGGGGGGTGTATAAGGTCTTGGTGGGGAAACTGGAGGGAAAGAGACCACTGGGGAGACCTAGGTGTGGATGGGTGGATAATATTAGTATGGATCTCCAGGAGGTGGGATGTGGGTTAATGGACTGGATTGGCCTGGCCCAGGATAGAGACAGGTGGCGGATGCTTGTGAGTGCGGTAATGAACCTTCGGGTTTCGTAAAATGCGGGGAATTTCTTGACTAGCTGCAAACCAGTCAGCTTCTCAAGGACTCTGCAACATGGAGTGAGTAAGTAAGTATTTAATGCATGCAGAATATATGATCAGTAGTTTACCCGTTGTGTCAAAATCCACACTGATGATCCCCAACAATTTCCTCTGCGTATGGAGTGAACCGTGACAGCAGGGTGTTGGATAAAATTTTGTAGGTAGTTAGCAAAAATAATATGCCTCTATAGTTACTAGGTACAATGATCGACTCCTTCCACTCCTCAGGAAATTCCTCCTTATTCCAAATAGAATTAACAAGTTTAAGAATCTCAGAGTACAAGGTGGTTCAAATATGACCGGGACTGATTGTGTGTAAACAAGCCGCAGTCAGTCCCGGTCATATTTGAACCACCTTGTATATTCTACCCAATAATGCTGCTGGGATTTGTGTCTTTTTAGCTTTTCAGTTGCATTTCAACCTCAAAACATGTAAGTTTCCCACAAGAAATATCTTTTCTGAGCCTTTGACACAAAAATAAAAGCTGAATATGAAATTTACAAAATCTTTGCAGGTGTCCAGCTGTGTCATTTCAGAATCAAGTTTAGTGTTTGTGAGGCCCTTATCATCAGGGTAAACCATGTTTGTTTATTTCTGTACATCACCTTCAAGGACACCAAATGACCTGTGAAGTTGTGTGTGTGTGAAGTCAAGCGTTATTATACAGAGCAAAAACATTTTGAGGGAACAACCATACCAGTGAGGACCAAGAATAATGTAACAAATTCTGAACTTCAAATTAAACGTAGCCAGGTGTTGAAGGCAGCCCTCTCAGGTACAGACACCTAATATAGTAAAATCCAGTGGTGCATATATGTATGTATGGCTTTAGGTAGTATTACATGTACCATATAACACTAATGAGGATAATGTTGTGACATTTTGGGGAGGCTATTTTGAAGAGCAAGTGACACTTGAAGGTCCACAGAGTATAAGCATAGTTTGACACTTTCCGTAATTGAATTGGGTTTGACTTCAGGTTCTTCAAAATGTGATGTAAAATTCTCTTCCTGATCAAACCACAGATGTTATTTCCACCTGTTATTAGCCAGGGAATGAATTAATTCAAGGGTTTTGGAATAATGATAACATTTGTACACTTATTATATATGTTGGGAACCCACACACATTCTGCTTCTGTTGCAGAAATGGGGATCCCAAGGTGTTGGTGAAAGAAAAATGGTAAACAGAATAGAAATGCAAAGAATATATCATCATTTCTCACTGGTTCCAGTTACTCCTGTATTATGGTCATAAAACATGATGAGAGAAAGAGAACTGGTAGAGTATTCATTAGAACCAGGATTGCAAACCACATGGACAAGCACACAATGGTGCCTTTGGGAAACTTAAAATGTTCATAATAATGTAATTATTTTTGACCAATGACAGCAAAGCATGTGATGTTTCTTTGCCCTTTGAACATAACCTCTGTTCACTGCTAAACAGGTCCTAATGTTTATATTTTGTTTAAGCATCATGTAAGAGGTTCTGCTGTTGATAAGGAATAGCAACACTTTGGAGGGATATTTTACTACTGAAGTAATTTTTATGCAATGAGTCATGCATGGCAAAAAATTTGATAAATCATTTAATGTGACAAAACATGGTGCAAAAACACTTGAAATCTAATTAGTTAATTAATTCAGTCTGTTTATCTTTTTACATAGCTTCATATACTGCCAGCTATAAATTGTAAGGAACTTCTACTTGCCCATCACCCAAGACTGCATGCAAGCCACCTATTAGAGAATCAAGGGTCATTAGATTTCATACTCTTTTCTTTTATGATATATTACAATTATTCCTTATTATCATTCATAGCAGTAGTAGTAGTAGTAGTAAAAAGACACTTTAAATTTTTATAGAAAGTTATTTCAGGTGTCAATACTTGTCTCAACACATGTGTGTACTGCCAATGAGTTTTATAACTTTCAAAACTGATGATTGGGCTGCAACTAACCTTTGCTTTTAGAGTAGCCATTCTCATACAGTAACACTAATTCATGTATTCTGTCTACCTCATCATTCAAATCTGTAACAAGACGCATATGATATGCCTTCACTTGTCTTGATTCTCGATACTGACACAAACGTCCAACAACATGAACTGTATCACCTACTTCTCTAAATTGAACCAAGTTTTCAAAAGTATTAATTGCAGGTTTCATCATGTACTTCAGTAGCTTGTGTTCTTTTTCCGTAAATCCCGAGGTATTTTCCAGTTCACTAATTATTCCCTGTATTTGTTGGTAATTCTCTTCAATGTCACGTCGTGTGTGGTCAAAGAGGCATAATATTTCTCCAGTTCCATCATCTATTGTGTACACAGCTCTTGACACACCTATTACTTTCCTAGCTGAGACAACTCCAAATACATCTACATAATGCACAACAAAATCTTGAAATAAATAGGCATTTTCTACAGATGGGTGAGGGGAAATGCGGAGACAGTCAACGATCCACAATTTTGCAGCTGGCATGTAAATATTGTCAGGAGCATTTTTTGTTTTTCCCGTCTCCATGGTATGGCAGATTTAGCACCACAAAATTCGATACACTGCAGCATATGAATTACAACGACACTATGAAATGCACACAACCTCACACACGAAACATGCCACTTCTACGGTCCATGAGACCCAGCACGGATTAGTGAGCTAGTACTCCGATTAATACTTTCCATAGATTGGAAACTCCGTGGAAACGTAACTTCAGCGTCACAGGCCGCTGCGACGTCCGTTCGTAGCCGGCGTGACTCCGTAGCATGCTCCTAGCGGTAATTTATTGAGCTATGTAGTATGACAACGATAAAGCAGCCCAGTACCATACCTCACTTCTTCAACCCCGGCTATTCATAACGGCACTTAATCCAGCAAAATTCAAAATTATTACAAACCAACTACATACACATTAGGCAATATACTCGTAATACAGTACGACGTATTTGTGTACCCTAAGCCGGATTACGAAAATGTAGCATATTTGGTGTCCGGTTCAGAAGTATGTTTTGTCAGTTTTAAACCTTCTTGATGACACTATGTTTTTCTTTCAAGGTAAATTCGACGTCCCCCTTAAGTTACTAATTACGGAGAAGTGAGACTAAATTAGCTTCATATATGCAAATAAATGTTATCAGGTGCGTTGCGATTATAGAGCTGAAGTTTCGTAGCGGATCGAAAATGGCATACCTTGAATCCATGGCATCTCGCTGACGTTGAAAGCGTTAGTACTCGCTTTGAGGGTACTAGGGAAGTATTTCGTAATTTATTAATTGCATTCACTTGTTCAAGAATGTAATGTCAATCAAACAGTCTCTGTAATAGCGTTAAATCGCAACTACATAAAGATAAACGCAAAGAAACCAAACAGCGCTGAATATAGATCGACTTTGACACAGATATCCGATTTTTATCATATAGCATGCATGTCATACTCGTTACTTCATCCGGGCCACAAGACGATCGAGCATGTTGATGCGCTCCCCGAGTTATTTATAATAATATTTATTTACTGCAATTAGGTTGTTACCCGGTGGCAGTGGTTATTTTACATGTAAACAAACATGAAATTGGTTACTACTAAATTTAAGTCGGGAGGGCTACATGAGAAGCATGTAGTGGCAACTTGGAATCTTGGGAACCA